>Ga0209024_1000193_pt1 | contig 125626 bp, 118 predicted proteins | sample AutmiccommunBRH5_FD_187380 | JGI IMG/M metagenome (GOLD analysis project Ga0209024, IMG submission 187380) | Deep subsurface microbial communities from Mt. Terri, Switzerland - Autotrophic microbial communities BRH/5 (SPAdes) (version 2) | ecosystem: Environmental > Aquatic > Deep subsurface >...
AAGAAACAGGGCTACACTACAACCGCCACCGGTATTACGACCCCAACTGCGGGCAGTTCACTACGCAAGACCCGATTGGCTTGCTGGGTGGAATGAACGCCTACCAGTACGCACCCAACCCAATGACTTGGGTGGATCCGTGGGGGTTGAAGGGGGAGGAGATATCCGAGCGGGTCGCAGGTAATCTCGACGAAAGTAGACGCGCTAGAGAGTCGTCCAGATTTAATGAGTATTCTGATCGCGAGTGGCCACCCAACCGAGGTTTCGAATCTACGCCCGAAACTAAAGTATTGATGCCCGGAGAAAGAATTGACCGGTATGGCTCACCTTACGGCACATATACTTCACCAGAGGGGACTCCGTATAGGGCTAGGGCACCAAAGCCGGGAACTGATTTAAAGCCTTATTCTGTGTATGAAGTCACTCAACCCATTGAAGTTAGGTCTGGTTCGGCAAAGCCTTGGTTTGGTTATGAAGGCGGGGGTACCCAATATGAAATGCCCAAAAACATGAAAGATCTTGAGGTGGCAGGGAAAATAAAAAGGGTCAAATAGCATGAATTTGGAAAGTTTACGTGTTCATCTGAATAATCTTGGGATTTCTAAAAGTCGATACAGTCTTGATGGAGGAGTTCCAAATGAGAAATTATGTTTGGAAGTATCTGAAAATGGTACTTGGCACATTTATTACTCAGAGAGAGGTGGTAAAACTACAATGTCTTACTGGTTGGAGGAGTCTGCAGCATGTCAAGAATTCTTGAAGCTTCTGCTGGGTGAGTGAATGAACTTTAATCGCCCCAACTGCAATCAGAATATCAATGATGGCGCTCTCCGCCGACCGTCCTAGTTCAAACCCGCAGGACGATCTGTTCTGTCACGCCCCGTTTGCCGAAAGTCTTGCCAATAGCATTTGTCGCTACCCGGGCGATGATGGCTTGGTACTGGCTCTTTATGGCCAGTGGGGCTCTGGCGTAAGCTTCCCTGTCAAGTTAACAGTTAAAAATAGAGTTTCCTGCTGACTGAATTACCCTTGGCATGTAAACCGAGGCTGGTAAATTGTTCAAAGATTCGTGTGGCCTTTCCTCTTTGTATTCGGTGCGCCACTGGTCGCAGAGTTATTCACGGCCGACTAACCCAACTCTCAGAACGTAGCCCCGGTACCCTGGAAAATTCACGCAAATTATTGGTCACCATAATGAGCCCTTGGCTGCGTGCATGCCCTGCAAGCATCACATCGTAAGCGCCGATGGAAGATCCTTTCTTCGCAAGTTCTGCCTTTATTTGTGCCGTTTGTATTGCTGCTACCTTGTCGTAATCCAGTACATCCAGGCGAGCGATAAACCCCTCAATTACAGTCAAATTACGTTCTACGTGGCTCGATTTTTCCGCGCCAAAAACAAGTTCCATTGCGGTAACTGCGCTGATACAGAATTGACCATAATGATTTTCGAAAGCTCGCTTTACTTCTGCCGGTTGATTCTTGATTGCATAAATACAAATGTCCGTGTCGAGCATGTATTTCAGCATTAAAACGATTCTCTTTCTTGTGGTTTCGGTTGTTCGCGGTCCGTCATAAAGTCACTGGTCACCCCAAGGCCGCTGAACCAGCTGTCCCACGACTCGCCTGTTGGTGAAATAATCCGGGTTCTCCCAACTGCAATTACGTCGACGATCTTTACGTCAGCGGGTAAGGCCACTGCTTTGGGCAGGCGCACTGCCTGTGTGCGGCTGCTCATAAACACAGTTGATTTTTCCATAGAATGACCTCTGGGATATGCAAGTGGAATATCCCATTGTATTGTTCGCTGATTCGCCCGTCAACTATCCTATCAATCCACCCGTTATTACCCCAATCTCAAACCCATCAGGGTAGTATTCATGAACATTTTGCAATCACTCATTGTTGCCGTTACCACCTTCGCATTCACCGTATCGCCAGCATTTGGCTGGGATGGTGATGACGGTTACTGGGAACGTAGCAAGCAGGAATATTGGGACGGCCCTTGTTTGATTAAAATTGAATCCAAGCCTTACGAGTACAAAAAAGAAGTGAAGTGCGAGGATGGCTTTTCACCCGTGGCCGATGCGCCATGGAAAGAGGAATACCGCGATGGCGAATGCAAGGTAAAACGCGAGGCAAAACCCGATGAATTCAAGGAAGAAATCAAGTGCCGTTGAGTTTTTTCAATACACCTCGAAGTGCAAGCAGCGTAGATACCATGTTCGCGGGTGGAGTGTCATGCATGCTCATGGTGCGCATGCATTTTTCCAGCCACTCTGGTTTTTCAAGCAGCTTGCCAATTGCTTTTTCAAGGTCTTGTCGAATACTTGCACCATAGGCCATTTCTGCTTTTGAATATGCGCTGACGAAAATTTGAGCGGTGGGTTTCATCATCGCCAAATCAATTACATCGCGATTGAAGGCACCTTCGTCGGCCCAGCGGTCAGAGTTTGCGAGTAACTTGCTTGCTGCCAAATCAATCACACTCAGTGTGGAAACGTTGCACACTTCATCTGTGGCCGCCGGGGTGTCGAATTCAATTCGACCTTCCAGCACGATCTCGAACTTAATTGTGTCTTGTCCAATTCCAAGTGTCGTGCGTATACCGTATTGGTCTGCACGTGTCTCGCGCAGTTGCGAAATAAGCGTAGTGCTTTCTTTAAACAGCGGCATTACACTTCCCGCGTCGCGTACCAAATTTCGCAGTACGCGGTAACTTGCCAGGTCTGAAAGCATCAAGTCGATGTCGACCGATTCCCTGTATTCCCCAAACCGCAGTGCAATTGCCGTACCGCCACCAAAGTAACATCGGCGTTCCCTAAGCAGGTCTGCGTTTAGCAAACGCAACACCTGTTCAATAACCTGGTGGTGTTTACGTTTAAACATCTCGACCGGGCTCCTCGAACTCGGCGCGTAATTGCTCGATAAACTTTTTTTCGGCACCATGTATTTTCGCTTCTTCAATGTGCCGCCAGTTGCGCATGTAGATATCCCAAGCCTGCCGGGGCGAAACAAATTGGGTGCCCTGCACATGCCAAGCCAGCAGTTTCAGTTGCGGGTAGTGGTTCAAGTCAATTTGATCGGGAAGTGCTTCCGGCCCTGTAGCCGGGGTTTCAGCAATCCCACACCGCAATCCCAATGCGGCCACTGCGGCCCAATACGCACCGGCAGCCACAGAGGGTTCGCCCGCTTCAATTCGATGCAAGGTAGTTCGGGAAAGGCCCGCAGCAGTGGCCACCGCATCGGCGCTCAACTTGTTGGCCTTGCGGTATTGCTTCAGTTGCTTTCCCAAAGCAAGCAATTGCTCGCGGGGCGTTTCGGTTTTTAGATTGAATTTGGCTGGCATGATGTTTCTCATTCTACACAAAATAGAAGTTTTGTATAGAACCAGAAACACTTGGGGTTGTTTATTCCACCGAGAAGCTTGACCCGCACCCACACGTACTTGTCGCCTGTGGGTTGTTGAACACGAATCGCGAGGCCAGTGTGTGGGCCTCGTAATCGATGGTCGTTCCCTCCAGGTAAGGCGCACTAACCTGGTCCACGTAAATGTGAATGTAGGGGTTGATCTGAAGCAAAATATCGTCCTCGTCTGTTTCACGGGCCAGGTCGATTTTGTATTCAAATCCCGAGCAGCCGCCCCCCTGCACATACAAGCGAATCATCGCGGGTTTGTGCATGTTGTCCCGCAGGTCCAGAATGCGTTCCTGGGCTGCATCGGTCAGGGCGATGTTACAAGTCGGGGTTGTTGCTTCAGTGGTCATGTCAAATCAGGTCGGTTTCAGCCTTCTCGGCCTCGCAGCTGGAAATTCTCCAGGTGCCGTCCTCGCGCTTTTGCAACACGTAGTATACGTTCCAAAGCGTTTTTTGTCGGTCGATCATTTGCACCGCATGTAGAGCATTCGCTCCATCTGTTTGAAATTTCACGAAGCGCACCAGGGCTGGTTGCAACACCACATCGTAGCCGTCACGCACCATTTGCATGAAGGTTTCAGCGTCGCCAAACATGGTTTGAATATTGGGGGTTGCGTAAGAAAAGGCTTTTGCGCTGTCACCTTGCTTGAAGGCTTCCAGTTGGGCTTCGATCACTGCCCGGCTTTCTTTTCGGTCTTCGGGTTCGCCGGCATGGCCAAGGCTGGTGGTGAAGGCGGCTGCAAGGCCCACCGCAAATATGATCAACCACAGTTTCCAGATTTTTTGCCGGGTACTGCTTTCTTTGTCCAAGGTTTGTTTGCGCCTGGGAACGTCTTGGGTTTGATTCAACATTTACTTGCTACCTCCAATGGAATCAATCGCTTGGCGTTCAAGTTTGCCATGAACTTTCGGCACAGACAAGACAGTTTCGCCGGAAAGTTGGAAACCCTTTGCCTGCTTTGTTCAGCGCTTGTTCAGGCTGACACATTGTCGTAAAAAAAAGCTCATGACGCTGTAACTTCGCCAATCAACAATCAGCGGGTCTTAAATGGAGGTCGAGATGTCGTCACTAAGCAAAAAAGAAATGGAAATTCTTTCCAGCCCAACATTCCAGCAAATCATCAACAGGCAGCTCGAGAACCCTTCTCGCCGCAATGTGCTCAAAGGCTCAATGGGCGTTGCAGCCCTTGGCTTTCTTGGGCTGGCCGGTTGTGGCGACGGCGACGGTGCCGCTGCAAGCCCCGGCACTGGTGGCAGTGCCCAGCTTAGTGCAGTGGGTTTCAGTTCAACACCGTTAAGCCTTGCGGATTCCGTGCAGGTTGCCGATGGTTACCGGTTTCAGGTGTTGTACAAGTTAGGCGACCCAATTGCATCGGGCGTGTCCGCCTATGCAAACGATGGCACTGACGCAGCCAACAACCCGGAGGAATTTCAGTTCCGTTCGGGTGACCACCACGACGGCATGTATTTCTTTGGTCTGGGGGCAGACAATGCCTGGAATCCAGAGGAAAGCACACGTGGCTTGCTAGTCATCAATCACGAAGCCATCACCGAGATATTTCTGCATGAAAATGGTGCCACCACCGTGGCTGGTGTGCGTGATGCCAATGAATCATTGAAAGAAATGTACATCCATGGCGTGTCTGTAGTCGAAGTTCGTCGTGGCAGCGATGGCCAGTACAGCGTGGTACAAAACAGCGTGTTTAACCGCCGCATCCACACATTCACCGACATGGAAATCAGTGGCCCGTTGCGTGGCGACGCAGCCATGATCACCAAGTATTCTTCTGCCGGTACACGCACCCGTGGCACCATCAACAACTGTGCGTCCGGTTATACCCCTTGGGGCACTTATTTGGCCTGTGAGGAGAATTGGGAGGGCTACTTCGCCAATGCAAACGACACCGGTCGTTCAGACAATGAAATCGCATCCCTGCGTCGATATGGTATTTCATCGAGTCAAACCAGCCGCGAAGGATGGGCTACTGCGGATGAAACCGGCCAGGTGGGCGAACCGTTTAGCCGCTGGAACATCACCATCACGGGAGCCACCGCCGCAGACGACTACCGCAACGCCATTTTCACCTACGGCTACAACGTTGAAATTGATCCGTTCCGCCCCAACAGCACGCCCAAAAAGCGCACTGCCATGGGTCGCTTTGCGCACGAGGGGGCTTGGGTTGGTCCCGTAGAGGCAGGAAAACCCATTGTGTATTACATGGGCTGCGATTCCCGCTTTGAATACATTTACAAGTATGTGTCCACAGCAAACTGGGACGCGGCAGATGCCACAGGCGGCCTGCAAGCTGGCGACAAGTACCTCGACAACGGCAAGTTGTACGTTGCCAAGTTTGATGCCGATTTCACCGGCGACTGGCTTGAACTGGCGGCGGTGGCCGCTGGAACAGTTCAGGCGCCAGTTCGTGGCAGCGGAACATTGAGCGCATCAGCTGGCACCACTTACACAGTGTCCGGTTCAACCGACCAGTACTTGAATACCCGCATCATTGCGGACATTGCAGGCGGCACCCCAATGGATCGCCCAGAGTGGGGCGGCGTGAACCCACGCAACGGCGAGGTGTACATGACCTTGACCAACAACACCAGTCGCACCACTGCCGACCCGGCCAACCCGCGAACCTACTTTGACGACGACACCAACAATGACGGCATTGGTGATTCCGGCCGTTTTGGTAACGTCAACGGCCATGTCATTCGCTGGAAAGAAGACGGCAGTAACCCAGCTGCCATCGGCTTCGCCTGGGACATTTACCTGTTCGCCGCTGAAAGCGATGACCTGACAAATCCAAACGTGAACATCTCTGGCCTGACAGCTGAAAACGTGTTGTCCAGCCCCGATGGTTTGTGGTTCTCTGAAAAAACAGGTGTGCTGTACATTCAAACCGACGACGGTGCCTTCACCGACACCACCAACTGCATGTTGGTTGCTGCGGTTCCCGGCGAAGTGGGAGACGGCAGCACCGTGACTGTGACCAACCCCAATGGCGGCGGTACTGTATCTACCCGCGTGGGTACATTGGGCACATTGCGCCGTCTGGTGGTGGGTCCCAAGGAATGTGAAATCACTGGGTTGACTGAAAGCCCTGATGGCAAAGCCTTGTTCATTAACATTCAGCATCCCGGCGAGCGAACAAGCAGCCTGACCGTTGCACCAAGCAGCGCATGGCCCTACACCCTGGCCGATGGTTCATTTGGCAACCCGCCTGCTGGCACTTCGCCTGCAGTGGGTAATCGCCCACGTTCTGCCACCATTGTGTTAACGCGCACGGATGGTGGGTTGATCGGGCAGTAATAAGTCATCGCGCTTAGTCAATCGACTGGCCAATCGCTGTAACCTTTCACCCCGCAGTGTGCACGCACTGTGGGGTGAATCCGTTCTGGATGGGGACGGGTAGAATACAAAGATAGTGCATACCAACAAAAAGCAGGGGACCACCGTGAAGTTGTACAAACAGGGTTATTCAACGCTGGTATTTTTCGTCAGCGTGTTTTCTGGTTCATTGGTCCATGCAGAACCTGTTACCCCGGCAGCAACCCCCACCCCCATGCGCTGGGTGGTTAACATGCCCAACGCACAGGCGGCCGACATGGTGCAAAAGGCGCAAACCGCGCTTGGGGTGCCCGTGAACATGGTTCGCCAGTTGCTGCAACCCGACAGTTATCTGATTGAAATGCAAAGCCTGCCTGTGCTGGGCAACCTGCAAAACCCGCAGGCCATTGCCGCAGCTTTAAAGGCCATGCCCGGCGTGCGTTTTGCCAGCCCGGATATTCCCTTGAAAAGCACTGCAGTGCCAGCCCCCAGCGACCCAGTCTATGCGCCCAACCAAGCCAGCTACATGCACACGGGCGCATATGCATCGCTGCGCATGCAAGATGTGTGGGAACAAACCCGTGGCAGCGCGGCGGTGGTTATCGCGGTGCTCGATTCCGGCGTGTTGTTTGAGCACCGTGAACTCAAAGGGCGCCTGCTTCCCGGCTACGACTTCGTAACCCGCGTAACGCCAACCACCGGCACTTTGGAGGCTGGCACTGTATTTGATTCCGGTTCCAACGATGGCGATGGTCGCGACCCCGACCCATCTGATCCCGGTGACGCACCACCTCCCGGTTTTACCTGTTCCGATGGCTCAACTGACAGTTCATGGCATGGCACCTCGGTGGCTTCGGTGGCTGCCGCGCAGTCCAACAACGGGCAGTTTCTGGCGGGTATGGACTGGAATGCCAAGGTGCTCCCGGTTCGTGTTTCCGGTCGTTGTGGCGTTGCCACCAGTTCCGACATTGTGGATGCCTTTTACTGGGCCACTGGCTCGGGCAACGTAGACCCCACCATTGGCGTGAACCCAAACCCTGCCAATGTAATCAACCTCAGCTTTGCAGCTGATACACCATTGCTTGGTGGCGGTTGCACCGCAAGCGACACAGTGGCTCAAGCAATCGCCGACGCGCGGGCAGCAGGGGTTACGGTGGTGGTTTCAGCGGGTAACAATTCGGGCGGTGCAATTCAGTACCCAGCCAACTGCCCCGGCACCATTGCGGCCGGCGCTGCTGAACAAGACGGGCAACTGGCCACCTACACCGCCAAAGGGGCCAGCAACAGCTATTTGACCCTGCACGCACCGGGCAATGCCTCGGGTTTTTATGCGGGTGCCAGCAACAGTGGCGCCACCACACCAGCCGCAAATGGCGACACCGCCTTGCTGTTGGCGGGTACCAGTTTTTCCGCACCCATGGTGGCAGGCGCGGTTTCGCTGTTGAAAGCAGCGCGTCCGGCGTTAACACCGAGCGAAATTGATGGCCTGCTGCGCGACAACGCCTTGGCCTATCCACCGAATGCCGATTTCACCGTCAACGCCGGGATCGTTACCCGGCGCGACTGCACCGGCACCAATTGCGGTGCGGGCTTGCTCAACCCGCTGGCCACGCTGGCTGCTGTGCGTACGCTTGCTACCCCCTTGCCTGTGGGCAACGTGCCGCAATCTGCTGTGGTGGGCAGTGACGGCCCCTTCAGTCTTGATGCAAGCCTGTCCAGCAACAGCGCGGGGGCAGCTGAAAACCTTACGTTCAGTTGGCAGCAGGTGTATGGCAACCCAGTGGTGTTGGCCGGCACTACGGGCAGCACCTTGCAGGTTCAGTCGGGCATGACCAGCAATATTGCAGAATTCGCGCTAACGGTGACTGACACCAGCACCAACCGCAGCAACATCAGCGTTATTCGCCTGGCCAATTCAAGCGTGAATGAACGCACCTTCACGCCCAGCGGCACAGGTGGTGGTTCTACCACCGGTTCCCCCACCACCGAGCCCGTTGTTGTTTCACAGGGTGGCGGTGGGGGTGGTGCGTTGAACTTACTGGGGTTGTTGGGTCTTTGGTTTGGGTTCTTTGTCTGGAGAGCTGTTTCAACCCAAGTTGACGCTTGCTGACTTGATCAACTCGTAAAGTTGCGGAAGATCTTTTTTGACTGTATTCCAAACAATCTCAAAATCGACTTTGAAGTATCCGTGTCTGCCGTATAGCGATTTATTCGATCAATGGCTTCCAGAATGTGTTCAAGATAGTCAGTGATTCTTTGTTTGTCGCGTGTCATACCGGAATAGCCTCGGCAAGAACCGTGGCACGGAATTTTTCTGGGAGAGATTTCGGAGTTAGCACATCTACCGGCACCCCAAGTAGTTGAAGTAATTCGTGACGAATTGCTCCTATATCGAAAAGGGTTGTCTCCGGCGTTGGGTCTACCAAAATATCCAAATCACTGCCGTCTAGGTCTTCACCATGCAGAACTGAACCGAAAATTCGCGCATTCGTTGCACAGTGAGATTCGACAATTTTCCGAATGGTTTCACGGTGCGCTGCAAGAGCAGTAGATGGTTTCATGTGTTGTTCCAGCGGCAAAAACAAACCCGATAATAGCGCGACGCTATCAAAAAAGAAATGATAAGGACTTTAGTTAAGGCTGTAGCGCTGAACAAAACGGTTGCCCTCGTTGTCCGTGGTGTAAAGCACATAACTATTCAACCGCGGGGGCAACAGTGCATTGGGAATACTGACCTGCCGTGTTGTGCGTACGCAAGCAAACGGACTTGTTTCATCGCTGTTTGCAGCAATGCACACCTCGTTGAACCCTGCTGGCGGTGACAGTTCAATGTTCAGCGCAGTGGCAGGTACCATGGCTTTGCCATAGGCATGCAGTGCACGCAGCGAATTCGCGTTCAGGGTCGGGAAGTTGGCCGAACTGACAGACGCACCGCGCTTTACGCGCACAAATGGAAACAGCCTTGCGCCGGCAATGTTGTTGATCTCGATCCCCAAGCTTAACTGCCCGTTGCGCGAACTTGCTTCCAGGTTGCCAAGGTTCCCCACGGTGAATTGGTAGCTGCAGTCGCTGCTGTTGGTCGGGTTGCGAACCAGGTTCAACACGCCAGTACAGTCACCAATGTTTGGCCTGCGCAAGCTCAACAGGCTGCTGGTGTTCTCGCCCTGTGTTTGCAGCAACAAAGCACCACGTACACTTTGATTGGCGCGTGAAGCAGGCAGCAGGCTTACGTTGCCGCTGGCCGCTTCAACATTCAGTTCAAGATCAGTACGGATCGGGTTGGTGGAAGAAAGGCTGCCATCGGCTTGCACACTGGTTTGGGCAATGTGTTGCAGCCGGGTGTTGGCAGAATAGGGGCGAAACTGGCCGCCGGCCATTTTAAGCACGCCGGCATCCAGGCCCATGCTGCGGCGTTCAACAATCACATCGTAGTTGTCGCTCACTTCCACTTGCGCAAAGTTTGGGTTACCAAAGTCCAGTTCCTCGAAGGCATTGGCTTTCAGCACCATGCGCACCAGGCAACGGTCTTGGGTCTCGGGTGTGTCTGCAAAGCAGCGTAAAATTTCAACGCCTTCCACGCCGATATTGATCAGGCTGCTAAGCGCGGCCACTTCGGCCGCAGTAAAGCCGTCGTTGTCTTGATAATCAATATGCATTACAGGGTCCAGTTTGCTGACACTGCTTGATTGCACCGCAAGCGCAGCCCCGAAGTTGCGCGCCAGGTCGCGCAGCTGCGCCGGATCAATTGTTTGGTTGGCAGCAACGGCAGGCAGCACGGAAGGGGCAGGGTTGGTCGCCGTGGTATTAATCGTTGCCCGAAGGCTTGGGTTGGCCCGGCTTTCCAGCAAAATGCCATTGCTCACAAAGGCAATTCGCACGTGGGCCAGTGCGCTGTCAAGCGCGGTGGTTTCACCTTGCGCGTTGCCAGTGTAATTGGCCAGCGAATCCAGCAACAGTTGCCCGAACTGTTGCTGTTTGGCTGTAGTAGGGGTGTTACCCATCGCTTGGGTTACGGCGTGTGTGGCTTCATTGATGTGGGCCACGGTTTGCCCATCAAAGGCCAGCGATGTAAGCGCAAAATTCTCGGGCGTGCGGCTGTTGGTCGCAAACAGCCGCAGCGGGCGGTTCAGCCCGGTTATATTCAAGGCGAAACTGCCATCAGCCTGGGTTGTGGCGCGGGCACCGCGGGTGCTGCCCGCTTCTACTGCAACCACCTCAACGCCCGCCAATGGGCCGCCGCGCGAAGCCACACCACGCAATACGGTGCCGCCATTGCTGCCATCAATGCCTGTACCGCTTTCACCGGCGTTGCCACCGGCATCGCCACCACCACCGCCGCCGCAGGCAGCCAGACTTGTTGCCAGCAGCAGCACGCCGTATTTGTTCAGCCAAGATCGTTTCATGTGCATTACCCCAGTTTTGTAGTTTGCGAGGCACTCTAGCAGCGCATGGGCAAGGGGGATAAACAGATGGTTTGTGGCTGTTCTCAACGGATCACCCGGAATGCGGATGCCTGCCTCGCCCAAAAAGTGGGATAGAATCAGGATTCACTTGGTCATACCACCACCAATAATCAGCCAAGACAACTTTTACATGCCCAACCCGGTTCAGTATCAAGAAAACACACTCGTTCGATGGGAATATGCGTCCGTCGTTGGCATTTTGGCCATCTGGGTCTGCATGTTGTCGCTCAAAATTGGCGTTGGCCTTATCGCAGGGTTGGCCATTTTTGCGCTCACCCGCTTTACCAGGCGCGGTTTTGTGCTGCTATTGCAGCCCCACATCAACAAGTTCAAAGGCCCCTTCATGCGCGGGTTGTTTGGCTGGCTTCCCACATTCCTTACCACAGCGGTGGTGGCTGCTGCAGTGGTGTTGTTGGGGATCGGCTTGAACAGCGGCGTTCGGTTTGTGATCGCAACCATGACACAACAGGGGCCACAACTGATTGAAGAGGCTTTGCGCAACTTGAATTCGGTCACGGCCAGCCTGCCACAGGCCATTAAAGAACACATTCCGGGCAAGCCCAGCGACCTGTTCAGAATGATCAGCAAAGACGACAGCGACTTTGTTGACTACATTCGCAACTTCGGCGGCGCAAGCTTTTTTATCTTCCTGCAATTCGTGTTCGCGCTTATCTTGGGGGTTTCTGCGGCCCTGCTGGTGCCCGCCACCCATGTCAATGGCACAGGCCCCCGGCCACTGGCTGCGGCCTGGCTTCAAACCCTGGAAAAGTACGTGCGTTGTTTTACCTTGTTGATGGGCGCGCAGGTTTACGTCAGCATCTGGAACACTTTCTGCACCGCCGTGTTTATCTACGGAATACTGCCCGCCTTTGATGTGGTGCTGCCATTCCGTGAACTGTTGCTGATGTTCACTGCCGTGGCCAGCCTTATTCCCGCCGCAGGCAACATCATGGCCAACACACTTATTCTGGTGCTGACCATTCGCTATGGCGCTTTTGTGGCCTTGGGTTCAGTCGTTTACCTGTTCATCATCCACAAGCTTGAATACTTCGTAAATGGCTACATCATCGGCCGCAATGTACGCGCCAGCGTGCCCGAAATGCTGATGGCCATCATTCTTGGCGAAGTGGCTTTTGGCCTGCCAGGGCTTATCACCGCGCCCGTTACCTATGCGTTTTTGAAAATGCACTGGCAAAGGTGGGGGTGGGTTTGAGTTTTGTTCAACGAATCAACCCTGCCTGGTTTCTCGCGGCGGCGGCGTTTTTCCTGCCCATCAAGCCAGCGCCGGTGAATTTGTTTTTGGCATTGGCGTTGGTTTTTATTTTTATCGGTGCAAAGTACCGCCAGCAGTTACTGAACAATTTCAAGAGAAAAGAACTTCTGCCACTGTGGGTGCTGTTGTTTTTCCTGGCGCTCACCTACTTTTTCCCAAGCAATAATCCGAGTAATTACCAAGAGTTTCTAAGCAAATACGGGCGTCTAATTCTTGTTCCGGTGCTGGCTTGCGCTTTGGTGAATCAGGTGGATCGTGAGATTGTCGGCAAAGGCTTCTTGGCAGGTGTGGCTTTGGTACTTTTCTTGTCATATGCAATTTGGCTGGGGATAGATCCTGCATTGTTCGGGGTTGAGGCAACCACCATGTCTGCGAATGCAGGCAATCCAACTGTTTTCAAAGCACATATTACTCACAACTTTTTTCTTGTTATCGCCATTTACTTCTGGATCAATGCAGCCCTGAAGCAGCCACGCTCCAAGTTCGCGCTGCTATACACGGGGTTGCTGTTGCTGGCTCTGTGGAATCTGTTTGGCATGATTGATGGCCGTACGGGTTGGTTGGTTTTTATGGTGCTGCCGCTTTTTTACGGTTACAGACTCTACGGTTTGAAAGGCCTGTGCATCGCCGGTGTTGTTTTCGTAATGCTGTTGGTTGCTGCGTATTTTCTGGTGGGCAATGTGAACGAACGAATCAGCATGGGTATTCTTGAAATGGAGCAACTGCTGGCAAGCGTTCCGAAACAAGGAACCAGCATTGGCGAAAGGGTGATGTACCTCACCTCAAGTTGGTCTGCTTTTTTGCAAGCACCTTTGCTGGGCTACGGTTTGGGTGGTGTTGAAAATGCAGTTGAACCATACACCACCGCTGCCGCCTGGCCCTCATTTCACAACCCCCACAATCAGTACCTGATGTTTTTGGTACAAGGCGGGGTTGTGGCCTTGTTTGTTTACCTGGTGTTCTACGGTAATCTGGTTTACCAATCAGCTTCCAGTGCGTGGAGTCAGGTTCATATACTGCCCGTTCTGCTGGTATATCTGGTAGGTAATATGCTGAACTCATTTCATTTTGATTTTTCCGAGGGCGTGGGTTTTGTGCTGCTGGTTGCGGCTTACGTTGCAACTCTGAACAACTCAGAAATGAAATCTGCTCAATAAGCTTTTTCTAAGAATGGGTGCCGTAAATGTGGCAGCAACCAGAGTTGTTGCTGACGCAAGTCCGACATAAAGAATTTCGGCGAGGGGAGCCAATCCCTCAAACATAGCCAGTCTGAATGCAAGCGCGGTGATTAATGCAGTTAGAATGGGTTTGGCCATGTCATCATAAATCCAAGTTCTATATTCACCCCGTAAAATCTTGTTGAATGTCAATTTGCCACCCACAGACAGGTAGACCAAATTGAGCAGCACCCACACCAGGCAAACCTCCAGGGGACCGTAACTGTGGGCAATCCAGACAGTTGCAGGGGTTAGCACTATTACCGCAATAAAATTAATTTTCACAGAAAGCGATGTCCAGCCATGCGCCAATTGTGCTTGATAGGGCATCCACATCAGGCCATTGAGCAAATTGCCCACCAATAAAACTGCCAGTAGAGGCGCTGCTTTCTCAGAAAGTTCGGGATTCTGAGTCCATAACGTCAATACGCGTTCCGCAAATAGAAAAAGGACAATCGCAGCACTCCCCAGAATCACTGAAATTAACTGTGCCCCGGAGTGAAATGTACTTCGAAGCTGAGTTTCGTCGTTCATAAAATGTAATTGGCTTAGTCTGGGAAACCAGGCTTGGCTGATTGGTGTCACCAATACAAGAATGGCCATGGCCACTGTTGCCGCCAGACTGTATACGCCAAATTGGGCGAGTGGCAACGTACTCGATAGAACAAGTTTGTCAATTTGCATTAGAAGCAGGCTCAATAAGGTGATGGCGAGCATGCCTTTGGCATAAGCCCACACTTTCTGAATTTCATTCCATGAAAATTGTGTGATCCGGTTGGATTGAGGCAATGACCTTCGGCTAAAGAATGCGAGTAAACAGACTGCTAGAATAGAGGCCACAGCTTGCCATATGAAAAAAAGCTCGACACTGGGGTTGACCAAAGACACAACAATAACCGCGCCAACGGATTTGAGTGTTGATGTCAACACCAGCAGGTAATTGAAAAGCACCTGTTTTTGCAAACCCAGCAGAGCGCTTCTGTAAACTCCTTCAATCACCCGTATTGCTGCCACAAGTCCCATCAGGGCCAGCGAATTACTCACTGTTGTAATGGGCATGTTTTCTGTGGAAAGCCAAGCACGCGCAATCCAATCCGAGCCGAACCAAAATGCCAGGGTTAGTGCAACAGCGACTACAAAAGAAATGGTTTCAATGCTCCGTAAAAGATCGCGTATAGACTCGTTGGTGTGTTGCCCGCCTGTAAAGCGAGCCATTTCGCGACCCAATGCTGGCCCTAGCCCTGCATCGAGCAAGGTAAACCATGCTTGCAACATGGCGAAAAAGCCAATCAATCCATAGGCTTCCAGCCCTAGGTAATGAATGTAGACAGGTACAAAGATAAAGGTCGAGAATGAGGCCCAGCCTTGGCCCAAATAGTTGGCGACTAGATTGCGCTTTAGCAATTCGCAAGCCTTTAACGGTGAATATTCAATAAGTTGCTATCATTCAGCACGAGTACGCACCAAACTTTGCTCAATTTTTAAATATTACCCTAATGCATCAACCCTTCTTTACGATTATCGTTCCTACGCGCAATAGAGCGGATCTTTTACCTGACGCCCTACGAAGCATTTTGTTGCAGGATTTTCAAGATTTTGAGATTGTGGTCTCGGATAACTTCAATGACCATAAAACCCAAGAAGTGTTGCAGCCTTATCTGGCTGACAGGAAAGTGAGGGTGATACGCACGCCACAGCTTCTACCAATGACAGTGCATTGGCAATTCGCAGCAGAGCATGCGGTTGGCAAGTTCGTCCTTTTTGTCACAGACCGATCTGTGTTGAAAAAGGGTGCTTTGTCCCATATTCACAAAGCCATACAAAACTCGAATGAAAGCATTGATCTGTGTTCCTGGACGTGGACTCTTTATAGCGACCGATATGGATATGAGTACGGTGAGGCTTTGTTGGCAGATAAAATATGTCCAAGCATATTAATGGACTCAGTTGACGTAGCGAAGGGCTTTACGACCGAGCCTGGCAAATTTGCTTACATACTTCCCAGGGGACTGAATAGTTGCTTCTCACTGGAAATGTTTAAGCGGTTTATAGCAGCTCATGGAAGCCCTTTCTTGCCAGTTTCTCCTGATTATTTTTCGGCATTCCTTTTTTTGGGATTCACTTCAAAAATGCTTCATATACCGCAGCCCTTGTTTGTATCCCAGGGTTTGTCTGTCAGCAATGGGGGCAACGGTTATCTTGGAACAAGTGAGAAGTATCTTTCAACGCTGGGTGATATTGATTGGACTCGCTACGTACCGATCAAGGCTCCTTTCGTTGACAATACTATTTTTGCCGACTTTGTCGCCGCGAAACAGAAAATTGGTGGCAGTTTAAAAGCTGTGTCATTGGACCTCCCATGTTATTACTTCGCCTGTTATCAAGAATTGATAGCAAAGCGTGGTGCGCGGGTGCTTAGTCTGGAACGATTGAAAGAGTTTTCGGACGATTGGGAACGTGCTCTTGCAAAAGAGCCGCTTGATGTGCAGCATGCCACGCGAGAAATGATCAAGTCTCAGCCATTTGCTGTTCAAATTGCTTACTTGCGGTACAGCAGGTTTGGTGGTGTATTCTGACAACTAAAACATTGGTTTACCCGGTGTAAAGCAGGCACAGTCAAACAGTCTAAGTTGACTGTGCTTGAAGTTGCCGGTCACTCCACGGCTGATCTTAACTGGACTAAAGTTAACGAATGACACTATTCATTCATGCCCCGAACATTCATCAAGGGGGCGGCAAAAAACTTCTCGTTGATCTATTTCACGCGGTCTCTCCAGAAAACGAGTGCCTGGTTCTGGACGAACGTTTAAAAGGCACGCCAAGCATCCCCAATCTTAACTGTGTCTACGTGAAGCCTTCCATAGCTCATCGCTTATTGGCAGAGTTCCGAGTATGTCGCACGGTGAAGGCGAGCGATTCAATACTGTGTTTCGGAAACCTGCCACCCCTGTTCCCCAACAAAGGAAAGGTCACAGTTTTTTTGCAAAACCGTTACATGTTTGGGTCACACAACTTTTCGGGTTTTTCGTTGGGCGCTCGCCTGCGCTTGGCGCTTGAACGTTGCTGGTTCCGTTGGTGCATGCGGTCAAGCTACCAAATCGTGGTGCAATCGCAAACAATGCAACAAGAATTGCGGCAGGCTTTGGGATTTGAATCGCGGGTTTTGCCATTTCTACCCGCTATGCAAACTCAAGCCAGTGACAATTCAATCGATCAAACATTCGATTTTGTCTATGTGTCTTCTGCCGAGCCGCATAAGAATCACCGTGCACTTATTCAGGCTTGGGTACAACTTGCGGCGAAGGGCATTCGACCCAGCCTGGCACTTACGGTGGATCACAATTCAGCTTTTACGATAGTGGCTGAAATTGAGCAACACAAACAGCTTCACCAGCTTGCAATACATAATTTCGGTACTTTGCCGCCTGGGCAAGTTCAGTCGCTTTACAAAAACTCCAAGGCGCTTATTTTCCCGTCCAAACTTGAATCATATGGCCTGCCACTGCTGGAAGCCCGGCAGCTGGGTCTGCCAATTCTCGCTTCCGAGCTGGACTATGTTCGAGACGTCGTTCAGCCTGAACAAACCTTTGACCCAAACTCCCCCACTTCGATTGCACGGGCGGTAATGCGTCATCTGGCAATAAAAACCGAAGCCGTAGTGCCTGTAGATGCAGCAATTTTTCTTGCGGAAATCCAGAAGCGGGGTGCCGCATGAAGATTTTGATTGTTACCCAATACTTCTGGCCCGAAAGCTTCATGATCAATGACGTAGTAAAGGCATTGATCAACCAGGGGCACACCGTCGTGGTTGCCACTGGCAAACCGAATTATCCTGAGGGCAAAATATTTACGGGTTACCGAGCCAGCGGGGTGCAGCGTGAGCTGTTTGGTCGGCAAGCATTGCTGGTGCGCATTCCCACCTGGCCCCGCAAGCATGGCGGTGCGAGGAATCTGATTCTCAACTATCTGGTTTTTGTACTTGCTGGCGTTTTTTGTTTGCCTTGGGCTTTGCGTGGCTTGAAATTCGATGCAATTCTTGTGTACGCACCTTCGCCGCTTACGCAAACAATCCCTGCAATTGTGTTGAAGTGGATAAAGCGCGCGCCACTTGCATTGTGGGTTCAAGACCTTTGGCCTGAAAGCCTGGAAGCCACCGGATTCATACGCAACAAAAAGGCGCTGAAGCTTGTTGGTTACATGGTTTACTGGATCTATAAAGGTTGCGATGTGTTGCTTGCTCAGTCCAAGGCCTTTATTGCGCCGTTAAACGAATATGCCAATTGCAGCAAAATTCGCTATCAACCCAATTCCTACCCCGAGCAAAGTGTCGGCGAGCAAGTCGAGGCACCGCTAGAGCTTCTTCAACTGCTGGAAAGCAAGTTTTGTATTGTTTTTGCGGGTAACTTGGGGCAAGTTCAAGCTTTGGATACTGTTGTTGAAACTGCGGTTCAACTAAAAGAACACAAAGACATTTCGATTGTTCTGGTGGGCAGCGGCAGCCGCAGTGAATGGCTTGTGAAGCAAAAACAGGAAAAAGGCCTGAGTAACCTGGAACTTCCCGGGCGATTCCCAATGCAAGCAATGTCTTCCATTTTTAGCAGGGCAGGGGCCTTGCTCGTATCACTCGAAGACGATCCCATATTCGCGCTTACAATTCCGAGTAAAATTCAGGCGTACTTGGCCGCAGGCAAGCCAGTGTTGGCCAGCCTGAACGGCGAAGGTGCTCGTGTAGTATTGGAGGCCGGGGCTGGCTTGGCATCGCCAGCTGGCGACAGCGCGGGTTTGGCTGCGAACATTCTGAAACTTAAAGCTTTACCCGAAGCAACACGTCTGGAAATGGGCCGGCACGGCAAAGCCTATTTCCTGGCGTATTTTGAAACTGAAAGCCAGGCAAAGCACTTGGTTGAAACACTCAGCGCCATGGGCCCGGGTAAATCAGGAATTACCACCACATGAAAATTCTTGTTTTGGGCATTACCGGCATGTTGGGTAGTGCCGTATTCAAAGCTTTGTGCGATACCAAGCAATTTCAGGTGTGGGGTAGCCAGCGGGGCAATGCCCCACACCCAAAACTAGTAGATTTTACTTCCGCAGGAATTCTTACCGGGCTCGACGTACTTGATCAAGACGCGTTGGTCGATGCATTTGCTCAAGTAAAACCCAATGTGGTTATCAACTGTGTGGGGCTTATCAAGCAGCTCGATCAGGCCAACGACCCTTTGGTGGCATTGCCCATCAATTCCATGTTGCCACACCGCTTGCTTCGCCTTTGTGAAGTGGGCAATGCGCGACTGGTGCACATTAGTACCGATTGTGTATTCAATGGTAAAAAAGGCAATTATCTTGAAACAGATCCTTCCGATGCAGAAGACCTATATGGCAAATCGAAATACATCGGGGAACTGCACAACAGTCCCCACGCAATCACCTTGCGAACTTCGATCATTGGCCATGAACTGGGAACCAGTTTTGCGTTACTTGAATGGTTCCTGGCGCAGCAGGGCAGCGTAAAGGGTTTTTCCAAAGCCATATTTTCAGGCGTGCCTACTTGTGAACTGGCGCACATCGTCATGAATCATGTGTTGCCCAAGCCCGAACTTCATGGCTTGTATCACGTGGCCGCGAACCCCATTTCCAAGCTTGATTTGTTGCGTTTAATAGCCCAGGTTTATGGTTTGAATACCGCAATCAACCCCGACAACGGCTTGGTGATTGACCGTTCGCTGTGCGCAAAGCGCTTCGAGCAGGCAAGCGGGTATACTCCCCCTGAATGGCCTGAATTGATTCAGAAAATGCGCCAAAACCGAATTCAATAAACACGGACCCGCACACATGTTCGACGGAAAAGTACTCATGATCACCGGTGGCACCGGCTCGTTTGGCCACACGGTACTAAAGCGCTTCATTGAAACCGAAGTCAAAGAGATTCGTATTTTCAGCCGTGACGAAAAAAAGCAGGAAGACATGCGCATCGCCTTGGGCTGCGACAAAGTGAAGTTTTATATCGGCGATGTACGCGATTACGACAGCCTTTCCCAAGCCATGACCGGTGTTGACTATGTATTTCATGCTGCAGCATTGAAGCAAGTGCCTTCCTGCGAGTTCTACCCCATGGAAGCGGTACGCACCAATGTGCTGGGTACCGAAAACATGCTCAACGCAGCCATCGCCAAAGGCGTAAGCCGCGTGGTGGTGCTAAGTACCGACAAAGCCGTGTATCCCATCAATGCTATGGGCATTTCCAAAGCCATGGCCGAAAAGTTGATGGTTGCAAAGTCGCGCACCATTCCGGAAGGCGGTACTGTGGTGTGCGCAACGCGTTACGGCAATGTCATGGCAAGCCGTGGTTCTGTTATTCCCTTGTTCATTCAGCAATTGCTTGATGGGCAGGAAATCACGGTGACCGACCCCAGCATGACACGCTTTCTTATGTCTCTCGAAGAATCGGTCGACCTGGTTCTGCATGCGTTCGAGCACGGCCAGCAAGGCGATATATTCATTCAAAAGGCCCCCGCTTCCACTGTGGCCGATCTTGCCCAAGCCTTGAAAGAACTGCTGAACAAAACCAACCCCATTAAAATTATCGGTACTCGCCACGGCGAGAAATTGTATGAGTCACTGGTGTCGCGTGAAGAAATGGCCAAGGCCGAAGACATGGGCCAATACTTCAGGATTCCTGCCGATAATCGCGACTTGAATTACGCAAAGTATTTCGTAGAAGGCGAACAACGTATTTCTGAATTTGATGATTACACCTCACACAACACGCACCGCCTTGATGTACCTGGGGTCAAAGAAGTGCTCAAGAAGCTGGATTACGTGCAGGAGTTTTTGAATGCTTAAGGTCATGACCCTGATCGGCACGCGGCCCGAATTGATCAAGATGAGCCGGGTGATTGCCGAGCTCGACAAGCACACCGAGCACACCTTGGTGCACACAGGGCAGAATTACGACTACGAATTGAATCAGGTTTTTTTTGATGACCTGGGCATTCGCAAACCCGACTTTTTTCTGGAAGCGGTTGGAGACAACGCAGCGCAAACCATTGCGCGGGTTATCGAGAAATCAGACGCTGTAATTGAAAAAGTTAAGCCTGACGCATTGATGTTGTATGGCGACACCAATTCGTGTCTTGCTGTTATTTCAGCCAAGCGGCGCAAGGTGCCCGTGTTTCATATGGAAGCGGGAAACCGTTGTTTCGATCAGCGTGTGCCCGAGGAGTTGAACCGCAAGGTGCTTGATCACCTAAGCGACATCAATATGGTGCTGACTGAGCACGCGCGCCGCTACCTGATTGCTGAAGGCATTCGCCCTGAAACAATCATCAAAACTGGTTCACACATGCGTGAAGTGCTTGACCACTACATGCCCAAAATTCAGCAAAGCCAAGTGCTTCAAACCATGAAGCTGGAGGCTGGCAAGTTTTTCATCGTGAGCGCACATCGTGAAGAAAATGTGGACAGCCCCGAAAATGTGGCCGACCTGCTCGAAACGCTGAACGCGCTCGCCAATCATTACAATTACCCAGTGATTGTGTCGACCCACCCGCGCACCCAAAAGCGCTTGGCTGAACTTGATTTAAGCGCCCTAAGCCCGCTAATCCAGTTTTTGAAGCCCTTTGGTTTTACCGACTACATTCGCCTGCAAATGGCGGCCGCTTGCGTCATTTCCGACAGCGGCACCATTACTGAAGAAACATCGTTGCTTGGCCTGAGCTCGATCACTATTCGCAATGCCCATGAGCGGCCTGAGGGCATGGACGAAGGCATCCTCATCATGTCGGGTTTGAAAAAAGCACGTGTGCTTGATGCTGTGCGCGTGGTGATTGAACAAAAAGTATCACAGCCCCATGTTGCGCCAGTGGTTAAAGATTATGAAAACCCCCACGTGGCCCGCCAAGTGTTACGTGTGGTACTAAGTTACACCGACTACATCAATCGCACTGTATGGTCGAAGTAAAGGGCCAGCGAATTTTGGTGACAGGGGCCACAGGTTTTGTAGGCCAGCGCGTGTGTGCCTTACTTGAAAGCATGGGGGCGTTGGTTGTAAAAACCAGCCGCGCGCCACGCAGTGAACCAAACATGTTTCAGGTAGACCCTCTTGGCCCAAACAGCAATTGGAAAGATGCATTGCAGGGTTGCCATGCTGTGGTTCACCTTGCTGCACGCGTTCATGTCATGAACGATCAGTCGGCAAATCCATTGCACGAATTTCGTTTGGCCAATACCGCAGGTACATTGCAATTGGCGCGCCAAGCCGCGCAGTGTGGTGTTACGCGTTTGGTGTTTGTCAGTTCAATCAAAGTAAATGGCGAGGCAGGGGAATTTACTGTCAATTCTCAACCAAATCCAATTGATCCCTATGGCATTTCGAAATTTGAAGCCGAGCAACAGTTGTTTGAGTTCAGCAAGCAAAGCGGGCTTGAGGTGACGGTAGTTCGTCCACCCTTGGTTTACGGCCCTGGGGTACGCGCTAACTTTTTGAAATTACTCGGTGCGGTTGCGCGGGGGATTCCATTGCCATTTGGCGCAGTTCACAACAAACGCAGCCTCGTTTTTGTTGGTAATTTGGCGAGCGCCATTGCTAGCTGCGTTCAACACCCCAATGCGGTGGGGAGAGTGTTTTTGGTATCTGACAATGCCGATGTATCTACCGCACAGTTGGTGCGCGAAATGGCAAACGCTTTGGGCCGCAAGCCCAACGTGCTGCCAGTTCCACCCGCTTTAATTGAAACCGTAGCGGCTTTACTTGGCAAACGCGCTGCAGTACAACGTTTGTTGGGTAATTTAACAGTAAGCCCGCAAGTACTGTGTGATGAACTGAACTGGAGCCCGCCATTTACATTACAAGCAGGCATGAAAGAAACGGTAGATTGGTACCTGCAACAGGGGCAATTGAAAATAGCATGATCAAGCGACTCTTTGACCTACTGTTGTGCTTCACAGCGTTGGTTGTTTTGGCGACTCCGATTGTGGCGGTTGCCTTGGCAGTACTGCTTACTTCAAAAGGTCCGGCGTTGTACTGGAGCGACCGAGTTGGCATTCACAACCGCATATTTAAAATGCCCAAGTTTCGCAGCATGCGTGTAGGCACGCCCGCCGTGGCAACGCATTTGCTCAGCGACCCTGCTTCGCATTTAACACCGATTGGCTCTTTCATACGTAAAACCAGTCTTGATGAACTGCCCCAGTTGTGGAGCATTCTAAAAGGCGACATGAGCTTTGTTGGCCCGCGCCCTGCCTTGTTCAATCAACAGGATTTGATCGACATGCGAACAGAAAAGGGTATTCACAATATACTGCCGGGGCTAACAGGCTGGGCACAGGTGAATGGTCGCGACGACATACCGATTGTTCAAAAAGTACAGCTTGATTCTGAGTACCTGCAAAGGCAAAGTCTGATGTTTGACATTCAAATACTGTGGTTGACCTTTCTTAAAGTGGTCAAGCGCGACGGTGTTTCACACTAAGGGTCGGGCACACCATGTTTCTCTCAAAATTTGCCAATCCCGTGCTTAACCTTCCTCGTGTGGCCAAGCGGATTATTGTGCTGGCAGTCGATGCCAGCCTTTGCGTACTTACAGTATGGTTGGCCTATTACCTGCGCCTTGATTACTGGATTTCATTAACCAATCCCGACTTTGGCTGGAACCCGCTGGCGGCTGTAGGCATAAGCCTGCTTATCGCTATTCCCCTGTTCATTGTGAATGGTTTTTATCGCGCCATATTCCGGTACTCGGGTTTGTCGGCCATGTTCACGGTAACCAAAGTGATTGCGGTTTACGGTATTGTGTACGCCGCCATATTCACTGCCATGGGTGTTTCGGGCGTACCGCGTACCGTGGGCATTATCCAACCCATTTTGCTCATGGTATTTGTAGGTTTAACCCGCCTGTTTGCCAGGTTTTGGTTGGGGGGCATGTACCGCAACGAGTTGCAGCTGGCCAACTTGCCGCGCGTGCTTATTTACGGTGCGGGCGCCACTGGCCGTCAGCTTGCTGGTGCATTGGCCAATAGCCATGAAATGCGGGTGGTCGGTTTTATCGACGACAACAAAGCCCTGCACAAACAAACAATCAACAACCTGAAGATTTTTAACCCCAGCGACTTGCAGGGTTTGGTTGAAACATTGGGAGTGAACACTGTGCTGCTGGCATTCAATGCAGCAAATCGTAAGCGTCGAAATGAAATTCTGGATAGCATTTCCAAAAGCAAAGTTGCTGTGCGTACACTGCCCCGAGTCACTGAAATTGCCACAGGCAAAGTCAGTGTTTCCGACCTGCGCGAGCTGGACATTGACGACCTGCTTGGCCGTGACCCGGTAAGCCCCGACCCTGAATTGTTGTCGAAGAACATACAAGGCAAAGTGGTGCTGGTAACCGGTGCAGGCGGTTCAATCGGCAGTGAACTGTGCCGCCAAATTCTGAGCGTAGGGCCAGCGCAGTTGTTGTTGGTGGAGCAAAGTGAATTTGCTTTGTATCAGATTCATCAAGAGCTTGAGCAACAACTGATCTCGAAAAATGGCTCTTCTATTGCTCTGGTTCCGTTTCTGGCGTCGGTTCGAGATGAAGCCCGTATGGACAGTATTCTCGGTAAATTCAAACCACACACCATTTTTCATGCGGCAGCGTACAAGCACGTACCTTTGGTTGAGCACAACTTAAGCGAAGGTATTTACAACAACGTATTTGGTACCTTCACTACCGCAAAACTTGCTTTGAAACATGGCTCAGAAAATTTTGTACTGATTAGTACTGACAAGGCCGTGCGCCCAACCAACGTAATGGGAGCCACCAAACGTCTTGCGGAAATGTCGTTGCAGGCCCTTGCGGAGACATCCACCACAACTGTGTTCTCCATGGTGCGTTTCGGTAACGTGTTGGGGTCTTCGGGTTCAGTGGTGCCATTGTTCCGCCAACAAATTCGGGATGGTGGGCCCATTACGCTAACGCACCGTGACATTACCCGGTACTTCATGACTATTCCTGAGGCCGCGCAATTGGTGATTCAGGCCAGTGCCTTGGCCAAAGGCGGGGATGTGTTTTTGTTGGACATGGGCGAACCCATTAAGATTTATGATCTGGCTGTGCGCATGGTCGAATTGTCTGGCCTTAGTATTCGTGATGATTTGAACCCAGAAGGCGATGTTGAAATTCAAGTCACTGGGCTTAGGCCAGGTGAGAAACTGTATGAAGAGTTGTTGATTGGGAATGATCCGAAGCCTACATCGCATCCGCGAATTATGCGTGGGAATGAGAGTTTTCAGTCCCTGTTGAATTTCAATCAAGAGCTTAAGATTCTTCACGACGGCTTGAGTGAAGGCGATGTTTTTTCGGTCTACAAGTTACTCCGCAAAAGGGTAGAGGGTTTTGAGGCTCGTAATTCGGTGGACTGGGTCATCGGAGACGCCCCCCACCCTCTGTAAAGTTGACGAAATGAGATACTCGATAATAGTACCTTATCATGAAGATAATCGTTTAAAACGGTTGCTTGACAGCATTCCATTGGCAAGATCTGATTTAGAAGTCTTGGTTGTCGATGATGGATCCAACAATTTACCAGCCAGTGTGTTGTGTTCGAATTATTTTTATCCTAACACTTTGCATGTAATAACCCTTCCTTTTAGTTCTGGTGCAGGTCATGCGAGGAATATTGGAATAGAGCACTCACAGGGTCAATGGCTATTGTTTGCCGATGCAGATGACTTCTTTTTGCCTGGTACTTTTGAATTGATCGATGAAGAAATTAAGAAGGGCTGTGACTTATATTATTTCATGCCAGTTTCATTGATTGAGGAGGATGGATTGATGGACCGTGCGAGTCCATTCAGGGAAATGTGTTCGGATGTAAAGATGTGCATGCAAGGAGCAGTCAACAGGATCAAGGTAGACTTTGTTGTGCCATGGTCTAAGGTCTACTCAGCAGAACTCATAAGAAAAAATAACATACGTTTTGAGAAAATTAGATACGCTAACGATGTCCTATTCTCAGTCAGCGCTGCTTTGAATGCTAAAAGTATTTCTGTAAGCGACGGCGAGATTTATTGCGTGAGGGAAACTACTAGATCTTTGACTAATATTGTGAATGAAGAAAGTTTTTATTGCAGATTTATGGCTCTATTGAGAAAAAATAAAATAATACGCTCGTTTGGTATGTCGAGCCATCAGACGCCGATGATTGGTCTGGTTTTTAGATCTCGAGTCTACGGTCTAAGTGCTTTCATGAAGTACATCTATTTGGTTTTTTTGAGTGAATCACCTTTGATAACTAAGATTCATCTAAAGCGTTCTTTATCAAGGATATTTAGAAATTAATGAAAATAAAGAATAATCTCGAATGCGGCTTTTTTGAATACAAAAACCGATGATATGTATTTTCGCTGACTCGAAATTCAGGGCTCAGCTTGAGCCCTGTGTTTTTCGTAAAGCTAGGGACACACTGAACAATTCCCGAATTCGGAAGGCAATCCCCCCATTTTTAACGGGGTTCGAAAGTAGAGCCTAGGCCGCCATGGCCAAACGTCTGAAGGTGCAGCAGAGAAACAGCAAAGACAAGGTGTACGCAATACACGCCCCCGAAGTGGCGTGTATTGCCAAAGGCAAAGCCAGAAACCCGTATGAGTTTGGTGCCAACGTGTTGATTGCCGTGACAGCCAAAGACAGCTGGGTGGTGGGTGCAAGAACCTTCAAAGGCAACCCTTACGATGGTCACACACTGTATGAAGCATTCGATCAAATCAAAGCTATAACGGACCACACGCCCAAGCAAGTGTATGTGGACAGAGGCTACCGAGCCGCGTACCTGGGCCAGCAAACCGATGTGATCATCACAGGACAAAAGCGGCACAGCAAAGCAACCAAGCGGTGGATGAAACGCAGAAACAGTGTGGAACCCATCATTGGGCACTTGAAAGCCGGACACAAAATGCAGCGCAACTGGCTCAAAGGCCACCTGGGTGACATCATGGCACCGGTGTTGGCTGCCAGCGGCTTCAATTTGAAAAAGATCTTGAGAGCCTTGGCTCTTTTTGCGCCCGAAACATACGCGCTGATTATGGCGTTGCTGACGGATTTTTATGCGAAAGTTGAAAATCAAAATCGACAACACAGCCAAATCAACGGTTTGCTGAGTGTTTGAATCGGGAAACAGGGTTATTCAGGGCCGACTGATTATTCTCTACGCTTCTCAAACGGATTCACCTGCGGTACATCAAACCGACGAAAGTCTTTCGAGTTTCGGGTAACCACGGTCAGCTTGTTGGCCATGGCGGTGGCGGCGATCATGGCATCTTCCAATGCGGTATCTGTCTCGCGGTGCATCAGCTTTGCCCACAGCCGAAAGCAGTTGGAATCCATGGGTAGTACGCTGAATGTCAGTTCTAACCTGTTGAGCCAGCGTTCAATTTCTTCTGCTTTGTGTTGGTCTTGCTCGCGAGTTTTCTCGATGCCGCTTTGAATTTCGGCCAACGTAAATGCGCTTAAATAAAGCTGGTGCTCGGGTATGTCTTGAAGCCAGGCCAGCACTGCGCCGTGTGGTTTTGCTTTGCGTAATTCGGAAACTACATTGGTGTCTAGAAGGTACATGCAGAATTTGCCTTACAGCTCGCCAAGCTTGCGGCGTTTTAGCTTGCCACGCGGTGGCACCAAATATTCAGTGCGTGCTTCCTCAGCCAGCAGCAGGCCTTTCAGGCTGGGCCTGCTTTGTTGGGTCAACTTGATCCATTCGCTAATAGGTACCAGCACAGCTTGTTCCTGCCCACGGCGGCTTACTGCTTGCGGGCCGTCTCGAAGGCAGGTATCAAGCAATTCGCTGAAACGGGCTTTTGCGTCTTGTACAGGCCAGGTTTGCATGTCAATCCCAAAATGACTAGTCATATGACTAGTCTATTCCCGTCAAGCCAAAACTGCAACTCCTCTCACTATCTTGCATGGGTTGCCCACCTTCAACCGCAATTTGAACTATCCCGAACGTATCGTTACCCAACGCAGATTGCCACTTTCGGAGCACTGCCTTGTTTCCTGCCCACATAAACCATTCTTTCTACACCCCACCCAACTCCATCGCATCGTCTTCTGGGTTGTCATTCATTCCGGGAAGCATTTCAGTGGGCTCAAGTCTGTTCAACTCAGTTCACCGCGCGCTTGCTGCCGATCTTTTTAATCAAAGCGCTAGCTCTGGCAGTTTGGTTGCCATTCCAAGTCCAGAACGTTTTGAGCATCTTTTAGACAGCTCCTTGGGTTCGTTTAGCCTGCTTGGCACCCTTGATGGAATGCAAATTAATCCACCCGCTGGGGGAAGGGGGCCAGAGAATAACATTCCCGCGAGCATTCAAATTGGTCGGTTTCGTAAGCCAACACGGCTAATGGAGCCAATACCTGTGTTGAATACACAATCAGAAGGGGAGCGGCGAAATCAATTGCGCAGCGAACTGTTGAACTGGGTCTCGGCCACCGAAAGTGGTTTGGAAGAAAATGAACGCCGAGACACCGCACTTCAAATTATTGGCTGTTTCCACAGCCAAGCGCCCACACTGACCATAGCAGCGGAAAACATCACCGATCTGCCCGATTGTATTGGTCTTCTTTGGCATTTAAGAACACTTGATTTGTCAAACTGTCGGTCGCTTAAGTCGCTGCCGAACGTGTTGAACAATTTTGTAAACTTGCTGGATTTGAAGTTGATCAACTGCTCGAATTTAAAGGCACTGCCACCCACGGTAACAGCCTTGAGAGGATTCGCTTGTGTGTTTTTGAATGGAAGTGGAGTGGATCTGGCGAACCCGCTTCAAAGCAGGTTGGGCACAGCCCGGAACTTCGGCAGGTAACCCACTACAGTAACTTGCTGCACTAGGCCTTGATCCAACGCATTCGTGGCAAGACGCGCGCCTGAACTATCCTCTGTGAATTGTTACGTAAGCGAGTTAATGCGCAAAATTCATGCACAACAGTGAAAGGTGTTTAACTTTGTACATATTCCGAAGTCTTGGTCTGCTGCCCAATCATCTCAACCACTCGGCTTTCCACACGCCGACCAGTTTTATCGAACTGTCTGGTTCCGCATCTTCATCAAACGTACTCGATAGTCCGCCGAACTTCAGCAGGTACAACGCCGCCGCCCACGCACTTGCAGGGCAATTGATACATCACAGCGGCAACAGTGCCCTGGTGTTCCCCAATTTAAGCCCTGTCGATACAAATAACGCCAGTTCACCTGTATTCCAGGAGCCATTTGAAAAGGCTGAACCGTCAAACGCCCAGATCGAGCCGTCCAGGCCGCCATCACGGCTGCTGCAACCTGCGCTTATGTTTGCCCAAAGGTCAGAGGCCGAGGAAGGCGTGCTGTTGCATCGCGATTTGAACAACTGGGTGTCGGCAGCGGGAAGCGAGGTGGAAAAAACCGAACGCAGTATGGTCGCCCTCAGTATCGTTCGCTGTTTTGACCACAACGAATTTACGTTGTTTATTAATGCGGAACACATCACCCAGCTGCCAAAAAGCATCGGTTTACTTCGGAATTTGATTCTCCTTGACTTGTCCGGTTGCCGCTCACTACAGTCACTTCCCAACGTCATGGACAACTTTTTAAATCTGGAGCGTCTGGATCTGACCAATTGCGCATCTCTCACTGCCCTGCCACCTTCGGCAATGGCTGTGAGGGGCTTCGGTCACCTGTTTTTGGAAGGTAGTGGTATCGACATCACCAATCCGCTTCGAAGTGGGTTTTCTTCCATCTAACCCCATCATGTGACCCGCCGGGCGTGTCTTTTTGAGATCCACCGCCACAGTGCTGCCGTGTTGTGTTGATCAACACGGTAACGCTTCAATCATGATTCGCGCCTTGCTTGCCTTGGTACTGTTATTGCCATTTGCACCCCAAACTTCGGAGGCTTTTGTGTTCAGGAAAATTGTGTATTGCTCGCCAATTGAAGGGTTGATTCACTGGGCTGGCAAGCCGTTGGAGAACGTGGTTGCCACGCGAGAACTATACAGCGGCGGGTTTGATGGCGGGAAATACAGCGACACCGCAACCACCAATGCGCAAGGGCAGTTCAAGTTTGCGGTGGTTGAGGAACGAAGGTTTCTAAGGCCCGATTTGTTGTCGGCGAATCCGCATGTGTCCCAAGCGATGGAAGGCATTTCGAATGAAGACTTTGCGACGCACGAGAGTCGGCATGTAATAACGAGATGCTTCAGGCCGGGCAGATTGTGCGAAGTGGAGATCACGCCCCACCCAATCCAGAAGAATGACAAGTTGATCATCGCAACCGATGGTTACTGGGCCGATTTGGATGCAGAGGAAAAAGCGAGTTTTCTTGGCGAGAATCCAGTGCTGCCAGAACTGCCGCAAGACGATACAAGCTGTTGGCTTTTGTCACCGTTCGCTGAAGGTAAAGAAGCCAGCCAGAATTGCACAGGCAATGAAAACTTTTATTTCGTCAAACACCCACAATAAGTGGTTAATTGAACAAGCGAACTCCACCGCTGCGCGACACAGCGGGTGGCGGGCTGTTTGTGTTGGGTTCCTTGCAGGCCTGGATCGCCGTAGTTCAGCAAGCGCGCGATACCGCCAGAATGCAGCCCCTTGAACGTGTGCTTGACAAACGCAACGCGGCTGCACACAACAACAGTTCACTGGCTGCGTTTGAACACCACATTGCCGCGTTTTTTAGCAACACCCGTCCGTAAAATTACCCCCTCCATTTGTAGGGGGGGCAAATTTGCATCCAGAAGCGCATCCAGAAGTCATGCTGCAAGGTACTATCCTATAGGTGATAAATTCACAATAATTAACCAAACCCATTGGCAATGCTATACTTGATCCCTGTTGTTGTTCATAAAACTGCCATGCTGCGCGTGCACAATCCGGGTGCGTTTCCGCGGGAATGCAAGTTGCGTTGTTGAAGTTAAATGGTTAAGAAAGTCAACGGACTCGAATGCGAGTGGTTCGACTTGTTTCAAGAATTTAAAGTTTCAACCCTTGGGCCGTTCGCTTTCGGCCAAGCAATTTATCAACGGGAGCAACATGCAAAACCTGGAGGCTATTCAAGTCTTTTGGCCAGCAGCAGTAACAGGGCTTATTTGCTCCTTTTTGGCAAGCCTATTCATTGTCGCAACCAAGCGCTGGCATGGTGCTTTCAGTATGGACGGCACAAGAGGCGTCCAAAAATTCCACACCGTGCCCACACCCCGCATTGGCGGTATTGCCCTGCTTGTTGGCTTTGTGGGTGCCTGGGTGGCGCTGCCGCACGGGTATACCAAGGGAACAGCCACTTTGTTTGGTTTGCTGCTAATTGGTGCAACGCCCGCATTTGCAGCAGGCCTGCTTGAAGACTTCACCAAAAACGTATCAGTTAAAGTCCGCCTTGCCGCCACTGCGGCCAGTGGCTTGTTGGCCGCCATTATTACCGGTTACTGGGTAAACAGCGTAGATGTGCCCGGCGTTGACTGGTTTTTGGCCCTTGCCCCAGTGGGTATTTTGTTCACCGCCTTTGCGGTGGCAGGCATTGCCAACAGCGTGAACATTATTGATGGCTTTAATGGCTTGGCCAGTGGCGTGGTTATTCTTATGCTGCTTACTCTTGCAGCCATTGCCTACCGGGTAGACGACCTTGTAATTCTTAACCTTGGCTTACTGGGCGCAGCCGTGGTGTTTGGCTTCATGGCAGTGAACTACCCAAAGGGCTATATATTTTTAGGCGACGCAGGTGCCTACAGCCTGGGCTACTACGTGGCTGTGCTGGCGGTGGCGCTTGCCATGCGCAACCCCGTTGACGTAAGCCCATGGGCCATGTTGCTGGTGTGCGGCTACCCATTTATTGAAACAGTGTTCAGCATTTACCGCCGTGTTAGCCGCAAGCGCAAGCACAACCCTGGTTGTCCCGATGCATCACACCTTCACAGCTTGATTTACCGGCGCGTAGTTAGCCGCAAACTGATGCCCAATGCCCCAGCCTGGCAACGCAACGCATACACCGCACCGTTTCTGTGGGTGTATTCCTTCATACCCATGCTGGGCGCAATTTTCTGGCCAGAAAGCATTGGAATGGTAGTGGCATGGCTGCTTATCAGCTTTGTGGTGTATCAGCGTATGTACAGGCGCATGTTGCGGCTTAGTATTTATTTCAGAAAGCGCAAGGCCGTAGGTAGTATTTAAGTAGTGCGGCAGAATTTATAAAAATTCTGCTATTTTGTTTTGTCTGTTCAAAAATGAACAATACGTTCTATTCGCGAATGCTGATCGTTGCACGGCAGGGCGGTAGCGTGCCCAGGTATTCCATTTTTTTCAACACAAATGCCAAGTAAGCAAGAAGACCGCGAAGACCTTCGTTTCCGCATTCTCAAGTTAATTGAACAAAACCCCGAGCTGAACCAGCGCGAATTGGCCACGCACCTGGGCGTTAGCCTTGGCAAAGCCAACTACGTGTTGAAGGCCTTGGTGGGCAAGGGCATGGTAAAGCTGGAAAACTTCAACAAAAACCCCAATAAACTAGGCTATGCCTATTTGCTAACGCCCACGGGCATTGCCGAAAAATCGAAACTGACCATGGCTTTTTTAAAACGCAAAACCACGGAATATGAATTGCTGAAGGCTGAAATTGAAAGCCTTCAAAAAGAAGTTAACGGGGTAAATCAATGAGAATTGCGGTTGCCGGCACTGGGTATGTGGGCCTTTCCAATGCAATGCTGCTGGCCCAGCACAACGAAGTGGTGGCGCTAGACATTGTTCAAGCCAAAGTGGATTTGCTTAACAACAGGCAATCGCCGATTGAAGACAAAGAAATTGAAGAATTCCTAAACCGCAAGCTGATCAAATTCAAGGCGACCACCAACAAAGAAGAAGCATACGCAAATGCTGACTTTGTAATTATTGCCACCCCAACCGATTACGATCCCCAAACCAATTACTTCAACACCAACAGTGTTGAAGCAGTGGTGCGCGATGTAATGGCAATAAACCCAAACGCGGTAATGGTAATTAAATCAACCGTGCCCGTGGGCTACACCAAGCAGCTTTCAGAAAAGCTGGGCTGCAGCAACATTGTTTTTTCACCTGAATTTTTGCGAGAAGGGAAAGCACTTTTCGACAACTTGTACCCCAGCCGCATTGTGGTGGGCGAACAAAGCGCCCGTGCCGAACAATTTGCCAAGCTGTTACAACAGGGTGCACTGAAAAAAGAAGTGCCCCTGCTGTTTACCGACAGCACAGAAGCCGAAGCCATTAAGTTGTTCAGCAACACCTACCTGGCCATGCGCGTGGCCTACTTCAATGAACTGGATACTTACGCCGCCACCCACGGCCTGAACACCAAGCAAATTATTCAAGGCGTGTGCCTAGACCCACGGGTGGGCAACCACTACAACAACCCAAGTTTTGGTTACGGCGGCTACTGCCTGCCCAAAGACACCAAACAACTGCTGGCCAATTACCAGGAAGTACCGCAAACCCTGATTGGTGCAATTGTGGGTGCCAACAGCACCCGAAAAGACTTTATTGCCGAAGACATTCTGCGCAGAAAACCAAAAGTGGTTGGCATTTACCGGCTAGTGATGAAAGCAGGCAGCGACAACTTCAGGGCCAGCAGTGTGCAGGGCATTATGAAGCGGTTGAAGGCCAAGGGCGTGGAAGTGATTGTTTATGAGCCGGTGTTGAAAGATGCTGAATTTTTCGGCTCAAAAGTTTGTAATAATTTGCCAGAATTTCTTGAAGTGTCTGACGTAATTGTTGCCAATCGAATTACAGCAGATATTCAAGCTGTTGAGCACAAAGTGTATAGCCGCGATTTATTTGGTCAGGATTAGGTTTTTTTAGTAGGTAAGCCGAGGAATTTCTCGAACTTCTTTTTTAATTTTAAGTAAATAAAACAATCATCATGAAATCTGTCATTCTTGCTGGTGGTTTGGGCACGCGCCTAAGCGAAGAAACCAGCGTTAAGCCCAAGCCGATGGTAGAAATTGGCGGCATGCCAATTTTGTGGCACATCATGAAATCGTATTCAGCGCATGGCGTGAATGACTTCATTATTTGCTGTGGTTACAAAGGCTATGTGATCAAGGAGTATTTTGCGAACTACTTCCTGCATCAGTCAGACGTTACTTTCGACATGCGCAGCAACACCATGGAAGTACATCACAAACGCGCCGAGCCATGGACAGTAACATTGGTTGACACGGGTGAGGACTCTATGACCGGTGGCCGCTTGGGGCGGGTGCGCAAGTTCATTGAAAACGACGAAATGTTTTGTTTCACGTATGGCGATGGCGTGGGCGACATCGACATTACCAAATCGATTGACTTCCATAAAAAACACGGCAAAGCAGCAAGCTTAACCGCCACCTTCCCGCCAGGGCGCTTTGGTGCGCTGGATATCAAGGGCGGACGGGTTTTGAACTTCAAAGAAAAGCCCAAGGGCGATGGCGCGATGATTAATGGTGGGTTTTTTGTTCTAAGTCCGAAAGTACTTTCCTATCTTGGTGGCGACGACACGGTTTGGGAGCAAGCTCCACTGCAACGCTTGGCCGAAGATGGTGAATTGATGGCGTTTGAGCACCAAGGATTCTGGCAACCCATGGACACACTGCGCGACAAACATTTGCTGGAAGAATTGTGGGCCAGTGGCAAAGCGCCCTGGAAAAAGTGGGACTGATTTGAAAATGAGCATAACAAGCAGGGTGAACCCGGAATTCTGGAAAGGCAAGCGAGTGTTTTTAACGGGCCACACAGGGTTCAAGGGTGGTTGGGCTGCGCTGTGGTTGCAACACATGGGTGCGGTGGTGAAAGGTTTTTCCCTGCCGCCCAACACCTCGCCTAGTTTGTTTGAACAAGCCAATGTGGCCGAAGGCATGGAAAGCGAATTCGGTGATATACGCGACTTGGCCGCTATTATCGACAGCATGGTTGCATTCAACCCCGATGTATTCATTCACATGGCTGCACAACCACTGGTGCGGCTAAGTTACCGCGAACCCGTTGAAACTTATGCCACCAATGTAATGGGCACAGTGCATGTGTTCGAGGCTGCGCGCAAGTGTGCAAACCTGAAAGCGATTGTGAACATAACGACTGACAAGTGTTACGAGAACCGCGAATGGGAATGGGGCTACCGCGAGAATGAACCCATGGGCGGGCACGACCCCTACAGCAACAGCAAGGGCTGTGCGGAACTGGTAACCAGCGCATATAGAAAGTCGTTCTTCAGCGTGCCCGGCACACCTTCGCTAGCCAGCGTGCGTGCAGGCAATGTGATTGGCGGTGGTGATTGGGCCGAAGACAGGCTAATACCCGACATTTTAAAAGCATTCGAGAACAAGCAGCCTGTGGTTATCCGCAACCCGCATGCCACACGGCCTTGGCAGCATGTGCTTGAACCGCTAAGCGGTTACTTCATGCTGGCCGAGCAGTTGTACAGGAACGAGGAAAAAACCTTCGCAGATGGCTGGAATTTCGGCCCGGTTGAAGACGATGCAAAACCCGTGCAGTGGATCGTTGAGCACCTGGTGCAACACTGGGGCAATGGTGCAAGCTGGCAACTGGATAGTGCAGAAAACCCCCACGAGGCCAATTACCTGAAGCTTGACATCTCGAAGGTGAAAAAGCATTTGAACTGGCACCCTTGCTGGAACCTGAACACTGCGCTGGAAAAAATAATTCACTGGCACAAAGCATGGCTTGAGGGCCAGGACATGAGGCAGTTGTGTCTGAAACAAATTCAAGAGTATTTAAAAGTAGTCGAGTCATAAAGTCATACACATGGGAAATATAAATAATCGATTCGAATTCATTCCTACTGGATTTGATGGTTTAACATTGCTCCGCCGCAAGCCTATAGGAGATTCAAGAGGTTATCTCCAGCGCATGTTTTGTGCTGAGGATTTGGTTGAAGTGCTGGAAGGACAATCAATTCTCCAAATAAATCATACATTCACTAAAAATCTCGGGACAGTGCGGGGCATGCACTACCAACTTCCGCCTTTTTCCGAGACTAAAGTCATAAGTTGTCAAAAAGGCCGGGTATTTGATGTTGCTCTAGATCTTCGATCTTCGTCTAAAACATTTATGAAGAGTTTCGTAATTGAGTTGTCAGAAGACAATCACCTAACTCTTTGCATTCCCAAAGGTTTTGCACACGGATTTCAAGCTTTGACAAACAATTGCGAGATGCTCTACTTGCACACCGAAGTTTACAGTGCAGATTTTGAGAGAGGAATTAATGCGCTGGACAAAAAAATCAATATTGAATGGCCTCTCCCCGTGACCGAGCGATCCGCTCGAGATTTATCACACCCAATGCTTACTGAACACTTCCATGGAATTGAAATATGAAATGCCGTCACTGCGGAACTCCACTTCAGCATCAATTTGTTGATTTGGGTACTTCACCCCCTTCCAATGCTTATTTGAAGGAAAAGGATCTTTCAACTCCCGAGAAGTGGTTTCCACTGCGTGTTTTAACTTGTCATGGCTGCTGGCTTGTACAAACAGAAGATTTCGCGCAAGCAAGCGATTTGTTTGATGCCGAATACGCTTACTTTAGTGCGTTCTCGTCGAGTTGGTTAAAGCATAGCGAAAAGTACGTGAATCAAATGGTTGAGCGCTTCGGTTTAGGGTCAAACAGTAAGGTAGTAGAAGTAGCTGCGAATGATGGCTATCTTCTTCAGTACGTCAAGGCCGCAGGTATTCAGTGTGTTGGCGTTGAGCCAACTGCCAGCACCGCTGCGGCGGCCAGGGAAAAGGGAATAGAAATCGTCGAGGAATTTTTCGGAGAAAACTTAGCCAAGACGATGGTTTCAAGTGGAAATGCCGCGGATTTAACCGCTGCAAACAACGTGTTGGCGCATGTGCCCGACATCAATGATTTCGTGAAAGGGTTTTGCGTTCTTTTGAAGAGCCAAGGCGTTAGCACCTTTGAATTTCCTCACTTGCTTCAATTGGTATTGCACAATCAATTCGACACCATCTATCACGAGCATTTTTCTTACCTATCGCTCACAGCCGTGAATTCGATATTCCAGAAAGCAGGCTTACAGGTTTTCGATGTTGAAGAGCTTCCCACTCATGGTGGTAGCCTTCGTGTTTTTGCGCAGCGTGCCGATACTGGAACACACAAAGTATCTGATAACGTTGCGCGAATTTTGGCGATTGAAAAAGAAAATGGATTGCAGTCCGAAGTGCTTTTTGATCGTTTCCAAAAACAGGCTGAAGAAGTAAAAAACAACTTTCTGGAGTTTTTGTTACACGCCAGAAAGCTCGGGAAGAAAGTTGTCGGTTATGGCGCTGCCGCTAAGGGCAATACCCTAATGAACTATGCCGGTGTAAAAAGCGACCTGATCCAATTTGTAGTTGATAAAAACCCTGCGAAGCAGGGTAAATTTATGCCTGGCAGTCGCATCCCTATTTATGCTGAAGAGGCGATTAAACAACACAAACCCGATTACATCGTAATTTTACCCTGGAATATTCAGGACGAAGTCAAAGCTCAACTTGCATACATTGAGTCTTGGGGAGGGAAGTTTGTAACCGCAGTTCCTGAACTACAAGTTCACTGAGAGAACAAGCATGCGAGTTGTGATAACTGGCGCTAGTGGGTACCTTGGCCGAAGCATTCTACCTTTGCTTGTGCAAAAGGCAGACGCAATATTGTGTCTTGGGCGGACGCCGGTTCGACAGTCTTTTCAGAATGTCGAACATGGTGTTGTGGATCTACTGACTGAAAACGTCGATTCTTTGCTGGAACAATTTCAACCCACTCATTTGATTCACTTGGCCTGGGTAGCCGATCACGGGGTGTTCTGGAATAGCCCGTTAAATGCCAGGTGGGTATGTGCAACCCAGAACCTTGTGGATAGCTTCATCAAGGCTGGTGGCGAACATGTCTCAGTCTCTGGTTCGTGTGCTGAGTATCTTTGGAATGGTTCTGTTTGTGTCGAGGACGAAACCCCCGAGCAACCTGCAACAATCTATGGTCTTTCGAAGCTATTGGCTCTCCGTAACATCACGTTGCTTTGCCAAGCAGGCAACGTTCGTCTGGCTTGGGGTCGAGTATTTTTTCCGTATGGTCGAATGGAAAATACAAAACGACTAATTCCACAAATTCATCATGCTTTAAAAACCAGGCAGCGTCTGGAAATTTTCGGTGAGCTACAACGTGATTTCCTGTTTGTTGATGATGCTGCTGCAACATTTGTGCACATGGCCACCCACAAATTAAATGGCATTTATAACGTCAGCTCAGGGACGGCAGTCGCATTGTCATCCCTGGCGGGTGCCATGGCCGAGCAGCTAAACCGACCCGTTGAATTAATTTTCAATAAGTCAATGACTGACAATTCCCAGCCTTTCGTTCTGATCGGCGACAATGCGAAGCTGAAAAATACCGGTTGGCTTCCCCAATTCACAATCTATCAAGGCCTGCAGTTGGTCAATCACCCAATTTAAAAAAAGGATACAAAATGACAACACCGTATGAGAAATTCAAAGCCGAATGCAACTCGGAAATCGCCGCACAAGGTGAGGACAAAGAATTCGTGAGTTTGAGCAACCAGTGGATCACAGAAGCCCAAAAACGTCGCTATTCATATCATTTTGAATGGATGGGTCGCCCCATCATTCAATATCCGCAAGACATTATGGCGATGCAGGAATTAGTCTGGAAGGTGAAGCCCGACCTGATCATTGAAACGGGCATCGCCCACGGTGGTTCATTGGTATTTTTGGCGTCAATGCTGGAGTTGAATGCTCAGTGTGGTGGACCCGTAGACGCAAAAATTCTGGGTATTGATATTGATATACGCGAACATAACCTGGAGGCAATCAAAGCCCACCCGATGAGCAAGCGGATTGAAATGATTCAGGGTTCAAGTATTGCTCCTGAAATTATTGCTCAGGTGGCCGAGCACGCGCGCGGAAAAAAAACCGTGATGGTTTCGCTAGACAGCAACCACACGCATGCACACGTGCTCGATGAGCTCAAAGCATATGCCCCGTTGACTAGTGTTGGAAGCTACTGTGTAGTTTTTGATACGGTGGTGCAAGACATGGAAAATGACATGTTTAATGACCGACCATGGGGCGTGGGCGACAATCCCAAAACAGCTGTTTGGGAATACCTGAAAACACACTCCGAGTTCGAGATTGATAAATCGATAGATGACAAATTGATGGTTAGCGTGGCGCCTAGCGGCTTCCTGAAGCGAGTTGCCTAACCTTGTTGCGAAAAAACTTATTGGCCAACTATGTTGGCCATTTTTGGGTAGCCTTGATGGGGTTGGCCTTCGTGCCACTCTATATTCGCTACCTGGGAATTGAAGCTTACGGGCTTATCGGTTTTTTTGTGGCCTTGCAAGCCTGGATGAACGTGCTTGATTTTGGAATGGGGCCAACTGTAAACAGGGAGTTGGCACGCCGCATGCACGATCCCTCCCAAGCGCAGTCCAGCCTTAATCTTCTTCGAAGTATTGAAATTGTCTCGTTTGGGGCTGCTGCGGCGTCTGCAAGCCTGTTAATTTTGGCAGCCAACTTCCTGGCAACTAGTTGGTTTAACAAACAGCAGTTGTCTGCTGACGCACTTTACACCTCAATTGTAATCATGGCCTGTGTAATTTCTATAAGGCTGGTGGAAGGGGTGTATCGAAATGCGCTAATTGGTTTACAGCGATATTGGATATACAACATTCAGCGAGTTGTATATGCAACGATAACTCCGATTGGCGCAATTGCAGTGCTTCATTATTATGGTGCCAAGATCGAATACTTTTTTACCTGGCAGTTACTTGCTATTTGCATATCAGTTTTCATAATGCGGTATTTTTCGTACTCCGAATTAAAAAAAGGTGGGGGAAAGTCTCAATTTTCAAAACAGGAGCTGAAACTGGTTTTTAAGTTCGCTTCGGGAATGTTTGGTATTACATTGATTACATTGTTACTGACCCAGCTAGATAAATTGGTGCTGTCCAAAATACTGACTCTTGAGGCGTTTGGGTATTATGCGTTGGCTGCGTCACTTTCGGCAGCATTAATTTCGCTCGTTAGTCCTGTAGAGCAAGCTATTTTTCCGCGACTTTCTTCACTTTATGGTCGAGGGGAGCTGAAATCGCTTACGGTTTTGTATCACAAAGCCGCTCAATTGGTGTCTGTAATATTAGGGGCCTTTTCAGTAGCGCTGGTTTTCTTTTCTAACGAAATTTTGTACTTATGGACTCAAGACGAACTTGTCGCGTCCAACACTTCCTTTATTCTAAAATTTTTGGCCGTAGGTACACTTTTGAATGGCCTTATGTGGGTGCCCTACAAACTACAGCTGGCAAGTGGATGGACTTCGCTTGCATTCCGAATGAATGTTGCAATGGTTCTGGTTCTGGTACCGCTTATGCTGTACGTGGTACCGATTTATGGTGGTGTTGGCGCTGCGCTAGTATGGTGCCTGCTGAACTTAATTTATGTACTTGTTACGATACCAATTATGCATAGCCGTTTGCTTCGTTCGGAAATGGGTAGTTGGTATTTGAAAGATGTATTGCAACCGATACTTACAGTTGTAGTTATAAATATAGTATTCAAATTTGCTGTCGGTTTTCCCGATGGATTTGCAATGGGTATGGGATTTTTAACGGTTCTAATGTTGGCTAGTGTGGTGCTTGCTGTGTTGAGTTGTAACCAACTAAGGATCTACCTAAGAAAAAGATTGTATGTGGAGTTGAATTGATGCTTAGTGAACACCCATTGCTTGTGATTGGCTTGCCTGTGTATAACGAGTCGAAGTTCATTGCACAGACGATTCAAAGTTTGAAGGACCAAACACACAAAGACTTTAAGGTACTCGTATCTGATAATTGCTCAACAGACAACAGCTGGGAAATTATAGAAAAATCTACAGCAGGAGATTCACGCTTCGTTTGTATTCGACAAGAGAAAAATTTAGGATCAGCGGAAAATTTCAACTTTCTGTTGAAGAACTCAGCAAGTCCATTATTTATGTGGCTTGGTGCACATGATTTAATAGCAGAAAATTACCTAAAAATAATAAGTGAAATATTACTCACAAATAAAGACCTTGCCCTTGCCTACTCGAGAGTAAATTGGATCGATCACAGCGGTAATGTGATAAAAACTACAGATGGTGGAAATTTCATATATCCTCAAGATGACGGCCTATCGAGATTCTTGAATTGTATCAAGGGGCCTTGGGGCGAGTGTACGGCAGTCAATAATGTTTTCCGACGCTCTGCAATATGCAAGGTGGGTTTTGAACCTTACGCTAGTTGTGATCATTTAATATTGGCGTGTGCTCAGTTTCATGGGAAGTTTCATCGTCATGGTGAGTCACTCTATTTTCGGAGAGACTTTAAAAATACCAAGGCGGAATATTTGGCTAAAATATTAGGAAATACTTCCAATGCAGGTGAAGCATCTGCGTCGCGGCTATCGGTTATAAAATGGAAATTGTCTATTGCTTACATTAGAGAATATTTTGCTCTTCCAGTCTTTATTTTAAAAAAAGTAATATATTTTCCAAAACTACTCTATTTTATCTTGATTGGTAACCGATTGCTTAGGTCAATTGGCTCATATTGCTTATTGATGCTCAATTTGAAACGCGGCTGTTGAATGGTAATACCCCTAAATGGCAGCCTAAGCTCTACTTTTGAACCCCGTTAAAAATGGGGGTATTACCGATCAACGAACTGCTTCCACATAACTGGAAACTAGTGAACTAATCAAGACGGTTTTGCTGAGGGCTTACAATTGCTGGACAAAATATCCTGGTGAAAAGCGGACATTAAATACTGTTGTTGACAACATCGGAGGCCCGATAATATCCGTGCGACTGCATTGCGTTTTACAATGCCGGTTGATGCGGGCAAGCCCTAGAGTACTAAGCTCCTGTTGAGGTGCATTTCGTCAAACAAGTTGGGGCATTGGCCGTTTAACCTGCTGAGCTGGATTGTGATTAAAAGCGTACAAAACCTCCCGACTAAATAGAGTTCGCTCACTCGTTGTTAAATATGATAAATACAGTTTGTAAGAAAGCTCATATAAACCAATATTATGAATCTATATAAATAATGATCGCAAACTATCCGCTTGTTTGTTACTTAAGCATACTGATGTTCTTGTCTTTTCAGGCGTATCCATTGCTCGGTGTTTTTCGAATAAATGAATTAATGTTATTTCCTGTGTTTGTGTTTTGTTCATGGATTTTTCTCAAAAAAAATGAAGTTCTATTTGTTGTTAGCATAATATTTTTTATTTTGGCAATTGCTTCAAGTGTAATAGGCTCTATTAGAAGTGAAGAGAGGTTTGCGGTAGATGAGTTGGTTTTTTATTATAAGTACTTTTATTTAATTATTGCGTTGTTTTCAATTTCCCAGGTTGATGCGATCATAAAAGTCACTCGGTTTGAAAGTAAGTTTAATGCAATATATTTGTTTTCTGTCGGCGTTCTTTCTAGTTATGTGATCTACTCTGTTTTTTTTGTATTTGATCCCCTGGCAGCTGCGACAGGAGTAACGAGAGTGTCATTGATTCTAACTGATACAAAAGGGTCAGTAAGCAATTCACCTTTGTACTCTGTAATGCTGGCGCTTTCCTTGATTGCTATATTCGAAGGGACAAGGTCGTCTAAAGGTGGATATATTGTATGGAAATATTCAATGATGGCAGTGGTATTTCTGTCCTTGATGTTTACAGGTTCAAGATCTGGTGTCCTCCTGCTAATTATTTATGGTCTAATTATTTTAGGAAAAAAAATAGACTTGAAAATAGTGCTGTTGCTGTTAGTTTTATCTGTTGGTATTTACGCTTTATCGGGGGTTTTTGAAAGAAATCAGGAGTTTGGTTTATATCAAGAACTATTACAGCGTTCACTCAATTTTGAACTCAGTACCGACGAGAGTGCGCAGTCGCGCACAGAAAAGCAGTTGCGTGCCTTGGGGGATTCTGTTGGAGCTGGATTTCTGCTTGGGGTGGGGCATGAAAATACAGATATCAGATGGTATGACGGTGCTCTTGGCAATCTTATGGTGTTTTCCGGGTTAATAGGTGCGTTAGTATTTTATGTTATGATTGGAGTTTACATAGTAAAGTTGTATAAAGATTACGGGGAAGAGGTGGTGCGTTTCTTTCTTGTTTTTTTATTTATCAACTTTGTGTCGGAATACTATTTAACTGCAAATGGAATAATTTTCTTTATATTTTCATTGTTGTATGTGATATTGGCTAAATCAAAGAGAAGTGCTTAATTTTCTATGAAAATGCGTATTGTATTTGTCTTGCCTCAGATTTTTTCCTATCGAGTAAATGTTATTCGTAGGCTCTCAAAAAACAACGATGTGTATGTCATTGCAGATAAGCAATTAAAAACTCCCGTAGGTACTTCATTCAAAGTCGGTTCTACTCGAAAGTTCGCAAACCGACTCTATTGGCAGGGTTCAACCTTAAGCGAGTTTGTCAAAGGAGATTTTGATATATTTTTTATACAAGGGCACGTTCGATACTTAGACTATTGGTGCTTGCTGTTGATAAATTCAGTTCTGCGGAGGCGTTTGATTGTGCACTCTCAAGGGCCGTATAAAAGTTTAATACGTAATGATTATAAAGCTTCCTTGATACTAAGATTTATTTTCTGGATTCAAGTTAAGCTTTGTTATAAATTTGTTTTATATAATAATTATTGTCTCGACTGTTTTAAGTTGCTCAATCTTAATTTGAATAAAGTCCGGGTTGCTGAGAATAATCTATATTTTGATGGCAAGGTCCTTGCGATTGCTGAGAACAGATTTGTTGAGCGCATTAAAGACATAGGTCCTCACAATCTCATTAAAGTTTTTTTTCTTGGCCGCTTGAGAGATAAGAATGGACTTGATGAGTTTTTATCTTTTTTAGGTTCATCGATTTCCAAACATCGCTTTGAATTACATATTATTGGTGGCGGCGATCAACTTCAGGGTTTAAGAGAAAGATACAGTTCAGTTGGTTTTAAGGTTATTTTTTACGGCGCTGTATTTGATCCGGAAGACATTGCAGGTATAGCTGGCAGGTGCCATTTTGGCTTGTATCCCGGTTCCGCAGGACTTAGTTTGCTTCATTACTCTAGCCTATCTTTAATTCCTGTGTTTAGAAAGCTTCCGTTTATTCATGAGGGCCCAGAATTTGCCTATTTCACGGACCAGCTTGATTCTGTTCAGTTTGATTGTATTGATGAAAATCTTCCAAAACGGCTTCTCTCAATTATGAACTCCCAAAGGCTCTATTTTGAGATGGCGACAGCCTCTAAGCTAGTGTATGAAAAGCTTGCGACTCGAGGAATCGCGGAGAATTTAGAGGATATTTTTGATGAGACTTAATTTAGCTAAATATCAAAATAATTCTTTTAATCGGGGAGCGTCTCGGTTTAAAGAAGCTTTTTGGCTGATGTTGCATTGTTTTTTTTGCTCAGGTATTCCCGGATCTAAATGGCGCTCAATGTTGTTGCGTATATTTGGTGCATCTGTTGGTAAAAATGTTGTCATTAAGCCATATGTAAAGGTAAAGTTTCCTTGGAAGTTATCAATTGGTGAGTATAGTTGGTTAGGCGAATCTTGCTGGATTGACAATTTGGGCTTCGTGTCGATAGGTGCTAATACTTGTTTGTCTCAAGGTGTATACCTGTGTACCGGTAGTCATCGTTGGGATTTCCCCTCCTTTGACCTAGTCGTCGCTGATATTTCAATCGGTGATGGGTGTTGGATCTGTGCTTTTGCAAAAATAGCCCCTGGAGCGATAGTATCAGATGGTAGTGTTATTGGATTTGGGGTTATCTTTAAGGGGAAAACAGCGCCAAACGAGATTGTGCGGTAAACTTAAGTTTAGATTAATTGATTTATCTTGCTTATATTTTTAATAAATACTATGTAGATAGCTTCAAAAAGGGTGTAGCCAATTTTTCTTAGAATATTAAAGTCTTCTTTTGATTTTTGAATTATATTTTTTAGGGATTTATTGCTGGATCCACCAGTTCTCATTTTGATAAGAATTTCATTTATATATTCAGCTTTGAAGTCGTTGATGCGGAATAATCGGTGAATGCTATCGTAGTCTGCTGATATTTTAAATGAATCATCGAATCCAGCTATTGCTTTATAGTGAACACTTTAGCTGTGTTAGCAATTCGTGTTGATTAACGGTATAGTTTTGGTATCCAACTACCAGAATCATCCATGAAATCAGATGCTTTTGCTGCCTTACTTGATTCCCTGAGCACGCTCACATCCAGCCAACGAGAGAAGGTAGAGGAACGGTTGCTTCAAATAAGTGGGAGAAATAAGGTTCAGGAGATTGTTCAGGGGCTACGACCATCCGCCTGCACAGCCTGCGGCTCAGTGAATTTGGTCAAAAATGGTACTGCCAGGGGTATGCAGCGCTATGTTTGCAAGGACTGCAAACACACCACAAACCCAATCAGCCATAGCCCCATTGCTCGACTACATAAAAAAGACAAATTTCAGGCGTATGCGAAGTGCATGGCGGCGGGTTTGCCTTTGCGTGAAACCGCTCAGATTGTAGGCATCGCGCTATCTACAGCCTTTCGCTGGAGACATCGCTTCCTCCAGTCTGTTGTTGCTCATCAGCCTGAAGTCATTGAAGGAATTCTCGAAGTCGATGAGACCTATTTCCGCATTTCTCACAAGGGGCAGCGTGGTCTCGATGAGCCACGCTCAAATGGAAGCACCAAGGGGCTTGGTAGGGGTCGTTCACGCAAGCATTGGCAAGCGGTATTGGTGGGCCGAGCAAGAGGCACGCCACTCACATTGGATGCAGTAATGCCCTCTATGAGCCGCTTCGAAGTTGAACGAGCTCTCGCCAGGCACTTGGACCCCAATCAAACTATCGTATGCTGCGATGGCAGTACATCGTTTGAGAATATTCCCACAAATCTGAAAGTGCCTATTAAGGTGGCGGTTGCAAGCTATAAATCGCCTGATAAGTGCCCCACATATCACGTTCAGAGTGTTAATAGCTATCACTCGGAACTGAAAAAATTCATCAATAGAGACCTAAAAGGCGTAGCGACTAAGAACCTCCCCCACTATTTAGCATGGAAAAGGCTATTAAAGTGGGAAAAAGAGGGCCTACTACCTGAAGATTACATCCGTTCTGCTATCGGTTTGCAGGTCATCAATACGAAACGCTAACAGAGCCGATGAATGACACGACTACCACCAGATTTCTTCTTTATAAGAAATTCTTTATATTTCGCTTGGTCAGGGAGAACGTAAGCAATATAAGTGAGGCTTCTTGCAGAAGTGCCAAGAAGCAAAGCAAGGTCGCTATTGCTCTCACACATCCTTAGTCGATTAAGCTTAGTTAAATTCGAAAGTTGGGATATTGCCATCACTCTCTTGCATTGCAAAGTGTGCTACTTGAAACTCTACTGAAGGATACAACAGGCATCTCTACCTACCATTTTTGAATTAGGTTACGAATCGTAAACCCAGAATCTGATGGCAATATCGCCTTAATCTTACTTCATATTTCCATCTCCTCAAAGCCAAAAGATTCAATATTTAAACTAATTTGGTTGCCTGCTAAATTCTCAGGCTTATAAACTAATCTGTACTCCTTAATAACTTGGGTTACACCCAAGTTGCACAAACCTACCCCCATGCCACACTGCCCGCAGTACCCACAAGAACAACACCATGTCGCCCAATTACCATTCCCCGCCACCCATTCGGATGTCTTTCATCATTTGGGGCCTGGCCGCCGCGTTTTACCTCTTTGGCTTTTTTCAGCGTGTCACTCCCGGAGTACTCACCGAAGAACTCAGCGCCACTTTCGACCTCATCCGCGCGGCGCTGGGCAATCTATCCGCTTTTTATTTTTACTTTTATGCAGCCATGCAAATCCCCGTCGGCCTGCTGGTAGTTCGAATCGGCCCACGGAAAATTCTTACAGTAGGCTGTGTGCTGGGTGGGCTTGGTGCGCTGATGTTCGGCTTGGCGCCTACACTAGGTTGGGTAGCCGTGAGGCGTGGCCTAGTGGGTGGTGCAGTTGCAGTGGCATGGGTATCCATGCTGATGCTGGTGGCCCAGTGGTTTTCCCCATCTCGTTTTGCCAGCATGTCCGGTTTAAGCCTAGCGGTGGGCACAATGGGCGCGGTGTTGGCAGGTGTGCCACTGCGTGCTTTGTCCGACCTTTTCGGATGGCGCATGGTGATGGCCGCTAGCGGCGGGGTCGCACTGCTTCTGGGCTTGCTGATCTGGGCGTACGTGCGCGACATGCCATCACAACGGGGCTACAACAATCATGTGGCCAAGCGCCCGGATCATGAAGTGACCTTGCCTTTACTCACTGCGTTGGGGCATAACTTGCGCTTTCCCGCCGTGTGGTTAATCTTCTGGATTCCTAGTCGTGTATGCGGCGCTATTCTCACGTTTACAGGCATGTGGGGTGTACCCTATCCGACCACTTGGCATGGGCTCAGCGTGAAATAGGCGTCACTCATTATCACAGGCATGCTGATTGCCTTTGCTGCTGGCAGTCTGTTTTTTGGCGCATTGTCCGACAAACTCAAACAGCGCAAGCTGCCCTATTTTTTAGGTGCAATTTTCTCCATCAGCGGCTTCATTATTCTGGGCATTCAACCTGAACTTCCGATTGCACTGGTTTCGGTTCTACTATGGGCCACAGCCTTTGGTGGTGGCTCCATGATGCTGAGCTTTGGTTACGTGAAGGAGTCTGTACCGCACCATTTGGGCGCAACCGCGGTGGGCATTGTGAACCTGGGGGTAATGTTAGGCACCACTGGTGCAGAAACCCGTACTGGGTGCAATTCTGGACCACTATGCGGCTGCGGAAAACATCACCGGCGCGTACTCAAAAGCCGGTATGACCTTGTGTATGCTGGTGCTGGCAGTGTGGGTGGGCACATCGATTTTCAGCTTGATGCTGAGTAAAGAAACTTACGCCAAACCGCGTTTTGCGTGAGAAAGTTTGATTCAAAGCCCCTGCCAAACCGACAGAGGCTTTGTACGGGGAGAATTAATGCAGAGTCACAGGATGTTGCATCCAGGGTTTGTAGCTTTCAATAAAAGCTTCAATGTCATCGATATCAGGTTCTTGGGCGGCAAGGTATTTCACCTCTTTGCGGAATTTTTCAGCCGCATCGCCCTGCAAAAACAGTTCGCGCTGGTTGTTCTTGTCCACGATTTCAATGCCAAGGCTGGGTTGCCCCTCGCTCATGACCAAATCCACCACGCAGTAAAAGGGGCTATCAATCATCATTAACATCGCAAACCTCCAAATAATACTTTCAGGTTGAATATGGTGATCTATCTAGCAATATCAAGGCCACGCACGTGGCGTCAAACCCCTTACGAAATTTCCTCCACAAGAGTTATATCGGCAAACCAGTCAGTCCATTGAGGCTCTTTTAATAACTGTAACACTTGTTCCGGGTGACTTTGGCTTTCCAGTTCGACCAACAGTACATTCGGTTGGTTCAATCTTAAGGTGCGGGCCAGGTGCGTGGACAGCACCAATTTGGAGGAGCAGCACAAACAACCTGGGCTAAGCCGAAGAACGTGAATGCCACGGGCCTTGCGTTCAGCGTCCAGCCGAAACAAGTCTGCCTGTGCCTCAACTGCAGCAAACGAGAAAATTTCCGTGCTGGCCATCAAGGTGATTTTTCCTGCACTCGCCTGCTCGCACAACAAGCGCTCAATGCGCTGTGCACGCCGCTCCGGATTACGGCCCGAAACAAGAAACACCTGCGTTTTCATTTGCGCCAGAACGCCGGGGTGAACAGCACAAGAATGGTGAACATTTCCAGACGACCCAACAGCATGGCAAAGGAATAAACCCAAGTCTGGAAATCACCAAGGCTGGCATAGTTGGAAGATGGCCCCAACTCTCCCAGGGCCGGCCCTAAACAATTGATCATGGCAATGGTGCCAGTCAGCGCAGCGATCGGTTCAAGACCCGTGAACATTTGAATCATGGTGATGGAAATGATGCTCATGCCATACATCAACATGAAAGCCAAGACACCAAAAATAACCTGTGCACTGACCGCCGACCCGCGAATGCGAACGGGGTTGACTGCACGGGGATGCAAAATGCGTGACAACTCACCCACCGCATGTTGAAACAGGATAACAGCACGCAACATTTTGATGCCCCCGCCTGTCGAGCCCGCCGCTGTCGCAAAAATGCTGAGAAAAATCATGAACAATGGTGCAAACATAGGCCACTGCGCGTAGTCGGTATTCGCAAAACCAGTGGTGGTCGCCACCGACACCACATTGAACAAACTAAAACGAAAGGCCTCGCTGAAAGTTGTGTACTGCTGGTGTGCCAACAAAAACACCGTGACAAAAAACACCGATACAAACATCAAGATCAAAAACCATTTGGTTTCCGGACACATCGAGTAAGGGCGAAACGATTTGCCGCGCCACGCCATGAAGTGAATGGCAAAATTGATCCCGGCGATCAGCATAAACACCACGGCCACCATCTCGATTGCAGCAGAATCGAAGTACGCGTAACTGGCGTCGTGGGATGAGAAGCCAGACAACGACATGGTGGTGCCTGCGTGCATGAAAGCATCCAGCCAGGTCATGCCCGCCAGCTTGTAACTGATGGCGCAACCCACTGACAAGGCGAAGTACACCAGGTACAGTGACTTGGCGGTCTCTGTAATGCGCGGGGTCAACTTGCTGTCTTTCATCGGCCCCGGTGTTTCGGCTTTGAATACCTGCGAACCACCCACGCCCAACAATGGCAAAATGGCCACGGCCAATACCAAAATACCCATGCCACCAATCCAGGACAAAAGATGTCGCCAAATATTGATGCTGGCCGGCATTGTATCCAAACCCGTCAGCACGGTGGCACCCGTGGTGGTCAGCCCCGAGACCATCTCGAAATACGCATCCGTAAAACTGAGGTTGTCAAAATAGAGCACCAGCGGAATGGCACAGAATGCCGGAATCAGGGACCACACCGCCGACACCAGCAGAAAACCATCGCGAGGTTGCAATTCGCGCTTGAAACGGCGGGTCAGCAAATGCGCCGCCAGACCGACCAGAAATGTGGTCAAGAATCCGGTGCTGAACGCCTCAACGGTTGGTTCGCCCGTGATAAAAGCATAGACAAGCGGCACCAGAAAGGACACTGAAAAAAGCGCCAGGGCGAAACCCAATACGGTGACAACCGGAAAAATTGAATTTCTCATGCAGCGTGCGCCACTTTAGATAAACCCCACACCAACTTGGAACAATTTCTCAACCTGCGGCACCAGTTTGCGGTTTTCAACGAAAGTAATAATGTGGTCTTCCGCCTCGATCACGGTGTCGTGGTGCGCCATGATCACTTGATCACCACGCACAATCGCACCAATCACCGCGCCCTTTGGCATGTCAATTTTTTCAATGGCACGGCCCACCACTTTCGACGACTTTGAATCGCCATGCGCAATGGTTTCAATCGCCTCTGCCACGCCACGGCGCAAGCGGTGAACCGCCACCACGTCACCACGCCGAATGTGCTTGAGCAATTCGCTAAGCGTGGCATTCGACGGCGCAAGTGCAATGTCAATTTGCCCACCCTGCACCAGCTCGGCGTAAACCTTGCGCTGAATCAGCGCGATGACCCGGCGTGCGCCCATGCGCTTGGCCAACAAGGAAGACATGATGTTGTTTTCATCGTCGTTGGTCAGCGCAATGAAGGTGTCGACATCTTGCACATTCTCTTCCGCCAGCAAATCTTCATCCGTGGCATCGCCGTACAACACCAGGGTGCGCGAACCCAACTGGCTGGCCAAATCTTCGCAACGCTTTCGATCCGCATCAATCACTTTCACCTGGTAGTTTTCTTCCAGGCTGCGTGCAAGGCGCAAACCAATGTTGCCGCCGCCTGCAATCATGACCTTGGTGACCGGTTTTGAAACCCTGCGCAGTTCCGCCATCACGGTGCGCACGTGTTCAGTGGCCGACAAGCAAAACACCTCGTCGCCCGGCTGAATCATGGTGTAACCCTCGACGGCCACGGGCTGGTTTTCGCGGAACAGCGCCACAATGCGCACATCGACTTTGGGCAGGTGTTTGCGCAGGTCTTCGATGGGATGAGAAACCAAGGGTCCGCCTGCGTAAGCGCGCACAGAAACCAGCGTGACTTTGCCATCGGCAAAGTCAAGCACCTGCAAGGCATCGGGAAATTCGATCAGGCGTTCTATGTGCTCCGTCACGCTTTGCTCTGGGCAAATGACATGGTCCACATTAAAACCCTCGTCGCCATGCAGGTTGGCCTGCTCCATCATTTCCGGCGAACGCACCCGCGCAATCCGGCGTGGCACATTGAACATCAATGCCGCCATGCGGCAGGCCACCAGGTTGGTTTCATCGCTGCGGGTTACCGCCACCAGCATGTCGGCGTCTTCGGCACCAGCCTGCCTCAACACGCGCGGCAAAGCACCGTTGCCGGCAATGGTGCGCAGGTCGTAACGGTCTTGAAGGTCTGCCAACACCGCGGGGTCTGGATCGATCAAGGTGATGTCGTTGTGCTCGGACACCAGGCTTTCCGCGAGGCTGGCCCCCACACGCCCGGCACCGACAATGATGATTTTCATGCGATATTTTTACGCGCAGTGCGGCCCACTTCAACACCCAGCTGTTTGAGTTTTCGGTACAAGTGTGTGCGCTCAATACCGGTTCGTTCGGCAAGGCGGGTCATACTGCCATTTTCAAGGCGCAAGTGGTATTCGAAATAAATCCGCTCGAAGGAATCGCGCGCATCGCGCAACTGCGCGTCCAGATCAAGCGTGGACAATTCTGCCAGGGCTTGACCCAAAGGGCTGGTGTCCGGCGTGGACAAGGAATTGCCCGACACAGACATGGCACCGCCCGCAACACTGCCGGGCGCACCAGGAACTCCATTGGCTTTGGGCTGCGATTGCATCAAGGCGCGGGCAGACTGCACCATTTTTCCGCGAGCCAAACCTTTTTCAACGGCACCCAGCAGCTTTTGCAGTGAAATGGGTTTTTCCAGAAAATCAAGCGCGCCAATGCGCGTGGCCTCCACAGCCGTGTCGATGGTGGCGTGCCCGCTCATCATGATCACAGGCATGGTCAGCAGGCCTTTGACCGACCATTCTTTCAGCAGGGTGACACCATCGGTGTCAGGCATCCAGATATCCAGCAACACCAGGTCGGGTTGCTCTTGCTCTCGAATAGTACGCGCCTGGCCTGCGTTTTCTGCAAGCAGCACGGCATGCCCTTCATCCCCAAGGATTTCGGACAAAAGTTCTCGAATTCCAATTTCGTCATCAACAACGAGAATGGTCGCCATGGTTTGAGAGTTCCTTCTTTATGCGGCCCGACTATGTTCGGCATTGTTCAAGGTGTCTTGCAACACGGGAAAAGTTAATTCCACCGCTGCACCAACAACCCGCCCTTGTGCATTTACCCTGTTTCGAATGGCAATTCGCGCTTTGTGTTCGTCTGCGATTTTCCGCACAATGGCCAATCCCAAGCCTGTGCCTTTTGTTTTGGTCGTGATGTAAGGCTCGAAGGCTTTGGCCAACAAATCCGGATTAAAACCCGGCCCGTTGTCAGCCACCACCAACTTCACCCCCACCAGCAGTTCTTGCTCGCCCTCCGGCGCTTTCAAACCTTCGGTTCGAACCTCAACCTGGGGATTTTCGCAATCTACACACGCGTCTAACGCATTTTGCAACAAATTATGAATCACTTGGCGCAACTGCGACGAATCTCCAGCCACCAGTGGCAAATTTTCAGTCAATTTTGGAATGAAGCGCAGTTCGGTCTGCTCTTCAATGCCCACATGCACATCGTACAGCGCCAACACATCGACCACCAAGTCATTCAAATCCAGTGGTTTTAAATCAGCCGGGGGCAAACGTGCATAGTCCCGGAAATCGTTGACCAGTCGTTTCAGTGATTCGACCTGGTTCACAATGGTGCGCGTGGCCCGCTGCAAAATACCGGATTCCGGTTCTTGCAGTTTGTCCGCCAGCTTCATTTGCAAACGCTCGGCAGAAAGCTGAATTGGCGTGAGCGGGTTTTTGATTTCATGGGCAAGGCGACGCGCCACCTCACCCCAAGCGGCTGTGCGCTGGGCGGAAATCAGTGCGGTGATGTCGTCGCACACCAGCACGTAACCCGCCTTCTCACCAGGCAGGCGCGAACCACGAACCAGAATGGATTTCGAACTTTGCGAATCAAAGGCACGGGGGATTTCAAGCTGCTTTTGCCAAATGCCGCTTTCTTCGCTGTCATTGCCCTGGTTGTCGGCCACGCTGGCACGCACTGCCATGGCAAAGCCCTCAAGACCGGGCATGTCGTCGAGCGGGTGCCCTTGGTTCTCGGCCAGTGAACGATCAAAAATTCGCAGGGCACCATCGTTGTACATTTTCAAACGCAACTTGTGGTCAAGCACCAGTACACCGGCGGACAAACTGGTCAGCAGGCTTTGCAGAAAGTCATTGTTGGCAGCCAACTGGTTTTGGTTGGCTTGCAGGCGGCGCTGCGCTTCCGACAACTGCCGCGTCATGGTGTTGAACGAATCAACCAGCTCGCGCAGTTCATCGTCTGCATTCACAGGCTGCATGGCTTTGAAATTGCCGCTGGCCAGCGCCTTGGTACCTTCAGCCAGCCACAACAGTGGCGACGACAACCTTGATGACAACCAGAATGCGGCCGCTACAGAAACAAACACTGTGAGCAACAACGCCAGTGTCAGCGTAATGCCGTAAATTTTCCGAAGGCCAGAACGCGACAGCTGCAATTCCTGATAGTCGCGGTACACGCTTTGCACAGCATTGGCCCGCTGTGAAAGTGTGGTGGGCACAGGGTGCATAATTTGAACGTAACGCTGGCCCAAATCAAAACTGGTCAGCGGCGGTGCAATGGGAACCACCACACGCATGTAAAGCCGTTCTTCGGGATCGTCGGGGTCGGGTTCAATTTGCTGAAACGGGCGGGTCATGAGCGCTTGGCGCAACATGACTTGCGTGGGCAGGCTGGGCAACAGGCTGTCAAGCTGACCGCCGGAACTGCCGAGGATCTGACCGGTTTCGGTCAGCAGGGTAAGCTCTTGCACATTGGCAGCATCCCGCAGGCGCGGCAGTTCGAGCAGCTGTTCGCTCGGTGTGGCACGCGACAGTTCAATCGAGATGGACTGCCCTTTTAACGCCAGTTCATTGATCAAACTGTCGAGCGCGGTCTGCCCCAAATTTAAACCCGATTCCAGTGCACCGTCCACCCGCACATCAAACCAGCTGTCGATACTTTTTGCCAGAAACTGCACCGACACCAGGTACAACACGAATCCGGGAATCAAACCCATGAGCGCGAATGACAGTGACATGCGCAGCATCAGCCGCGAGCCAAACACACCTGCGCGGTAACGGCGCACCATGCGCACAATCAGCAGCAGCAAAATGGCAAACAGTCCGGCCGCAATGATACCGTTCAGCGTGATCAACAGCGGGTAATTGCTTTCAAAAAAATCGGTGTTCGATGAGGCCGAGGCCAGCAAAAACAGAAACACACCACCCAGGCCACCCATGATCAACAAGGTGTAGCGCAACCAACGGGTGTTCTCCAGCCAGGGGTTCATTTCAACGCCTCGCGCTTGGGCGTGAAATCAAAGGTCAGCCATTCCGAAGACAAGTCCCATTCGCTGTTCACCAGCGCACTGATCTGGAATGGCTTGGGCAATTCTGTCAACAGCAGGCGAAATCGTACCTGGGCTTGATACGGTTGACCAATGTTGATGCGATCACGCGAAATAACCCCCCAGTCCCTGACCTTGGTCATGTACTGCATCGCATCTTCCAGGGTGGGCGCGTTGTAGGTGTTTGCGGGGGTGACCACGCGGTAGGTTCGGGTCAGCGCAATGTAGGACAAACTCAATGGGTAAGTGGTGCTGACTACTTCTTCGTCAACCCAATACCAACGCGAACGCATCAGCTTGAAATCGACCGCAAACTGCAGGGGCAAGCCCCGGTCCACCGCCTCGCGCAGTTTATGACCCAATTCAATATCGAATTCAGCAGCAAGGTTCCAACCCGCAGCTGCGGGTGGCTTGCTGGGTTCCAGCTTGACGGCAGTAACCCTTGTGATCGAATCTTGCTGCGCAAAGCCCACCGCGAGAACACTCAGTAGCAGCAGGCCTAACAGGCCATGCGCAATGCGCATCCATGACAAGGGGTGGGCCTGGCTAAATTTCAAGGCACACCCTCAAGTGGTTAGAGATTTTTCAAACTTGGCGTAAAAGAACCCGTCAGGAGATGCTTCATAACCCTCGCCGCTGCTTTCCGCATGGGTTGGCAGCATGAAGCCGGGGGCGGTTTGCGCCACGGCATCGGGGTGATTGTCTTGAAAAGCTTTTGCCAACAGGGGCCCCTCTTCTGGAAAGATGGAACAGGTCACCAGCAAAAGTGTACCGCCCGGCTTTAGGGTAGACCACAAAGCGTTCAGTATTTTGTGTTGTATCTGCGACAACTTGGCAATATCGTCGGGTCTGCGCAACCACGGGATGTCGGGGTGGCGGCGAACCACACCAGAACCCGTGCAAGGCACGTCGGCCAGAATGCCATCAAACGGCACGCCATCCCACCAGGTGTCGAGCAATTCTGCTTGAGCCACTTTCAGGCGCAAATCCCACTTGCCATTCAAGGTGGGGGCAATGCGGCGAATGTTGTCTTCCACGCGGCCCAACCGTTGCGGGCTTGAGTCGAGTGCAACCAGTTCAATGTCGGCCAGTTCCAGCAGGTGGCCGGTTTTTCCGCCCGGGGCGGCACAGGCGTCCAGAATGCGCTGGCCACTCTGGGGGTTCAACAATTGTGCTGCCAACTGGGCTGCGCTGTCTTGCACCGACACCTGACCCAATTCAAAGCCGGGCAATGCCGACACGGGAACGGGCTTTGCCAGCAACACCGCCTGCTCGCCAACTACACTGGCCTGCATGCCCGCTGCATTCAATTGCTCGGCGTAAGCCTGTGCAGAACTGGTTCGGCTGTTGACCCGCAACACAAGTGGCGGGTGGCTTTGCGCCTGGCCTAGCAAGGCTTGCCAATGTTCAGGGTGGCTGGCTTTCATTTTTCCAACCCACCAAACGGGCAGGTTGTATTGGGCCAGCGGGTCTTCGAGCGCCTTGGTGCGCCAAGTGTTTGAATCGCGCAGAAAATTGCGCAAACAGGCATTGGCCAATCCCTTGGCGCGCGCAAATTCTTCGCTGCCGGTGCAGGCATACACCATTTGGTCCACCACCGTGTGCGCCGGGTACTTGGGATTTTTGGCGTCCCACAGCAAACCAAAACCCAGGGCCATCAATTCATTCAGTGGCTCGGGGCTCAGGCTGGGTTTGCCGCTGATCAGCCGCGTAAGCACCTGGCCTTTGCCCATGTTCCGCATGCCAAAGTAGGCAAGGTCTTGAATGGCACCCAAAGCCTGCGGTGTTTTCACCCCGTGGGTTTCGGACGCAAGCGCCTGATCAAGCGAACGCCCTTCGCGCAATACGCGGGTCAGTACAGCACCCGCCTTTAACAGTGCAAAGGCAAGGCTGGCTTCGGTCAGCTTGGGTGGTTTGGTGTTGACCGGCTTCAAAGTGGGCCGCCAGTGCTGCGGGCCAAATCCATCAAACGGCGAATACGTTCTTCAGTGGGCGGGTGGGTTGAAAACAGGCCGGCAATGCCTTGGCCTGAAAGCGGGTTCATGATCATCATTTGAGCAGTTTCCGGGTGCGCTTCAGTGGTACGAAACGGAATGCCTTTGGCATAACGTTGAATTTTATCCAGGGCGCTGGCCAAAGCTGCCGGGTCGCCACAAATTTCAGCGCCGCCACGGTCAGCCTCGTATTCACGGGCGCGGGAAATTGACATTTGGATCAGCGAAGCCGCCAGGGGTGCCAAAATTGCCAAGGCAATACTGGCCACCGGGTTCATGGGCTGGCCGTTTTCATTCCGTCCGCCAAAGAACAGGGCGAAGTTGGCCAAGGCAGAAATGGCACCGGCCATGGTGGCTGAGATGGTGGAAATTAAAATGTCACGATGCTTCACATGGGCCAGTTCATGGGCCATTACGCCACGCAATTCACGCGCGGAAAGCACCTGCAAAATACCTGTGGTTGCGGCCACCGCCGCGTTTTCCGGGTTGCGCCCGGTCGCAAAAGCATTGGGTGCATTGTCGTTGATCAGGTACACACGCGGCATGGGCAGCTCGGCGCGTTGCGCAAGCTCGGCCACCATGTTGTAGAAATCAGGTGCACTGTTGGCGTCCACCTGTTTTGCGTTGTACATGCGCAAAACCATTTTGTCGGAAAACCAATAGGCCCCAAAGTTCATTACCAATGCGAAGCCCAGCGCCAGCAGCATGCCGCCACGGCCACCCATCATGCCGCCCAGCACCACGAACAACGCGGTGATTGCAGCCATCAGCATGAATGTTTTCATCCAGTTGAACATGATTTTTCATCCTGGCCGCTTGTGCGGCCTTGTAGATTCGACCATTTAAAAATAAAGCTTTTTCGCGAAATTTCAAGGTCAATGCAATCAGTTGGAGGGCTCAAACCCCAACTGGGTTCCCGCCACCAAGCCCAAAGCCTGTGCCACTTGCTGCGCTGCTTGACGCTTGCCACCAGCCTTTTGCAGGGTTCGAATGCGCAGCACACCCTGCCCGCACTGCACTTCGATGCCCGTGGCGTCAACGGACAATACCTCGCCGGGTTTACCCATCAGGCCAGCAACAGCCACAGTTTCGGCGTCGAAACATTTCACGGGCTCGGCATTGAACAGGGTGTTGGCCCCGGGAAAGGGGTCGAAGGCACGCAGTGTACGCTGAAGTTCAACGGCGCTGCGGCCCCAGTTGATCACGCCTTCTGCTTTGGTGATTTTTTCTGCGTAAGTAACGCCAACTGCGGGTTGGAGAACGAGGGGCAAGATTCCAGACTGCAAAGCATCCAGTGCCTCGACCAGCAGGTCACCACCCAGCACCGCCAGTTTGTCGTGCAGTCTGCTTGCAGTGTCGGTGTGCTCAATGGGCAGCGTGCGCCACAAGCGAACCGGGCCTGTGTCCAGCCCGGCTTCCATTTGCATGATGCACACGCCGGTTTCGTTGTCGCCTGCTTCAATACAACGCTGGATCGGTGCCGCACCGCGCCAGCGCGGCAACAGGCTGCCATGAATGTTCAGGCAACCCAGGCGGGGTGCATCCAGCACAGCCTGCGGCAAAATTAGGCCGTAGGCGGCCACAATCAGCACATCCAAAGGCTGACCGTGCACGGCGGTTTTCAATGCGGCCAACGCCTGTTCCGCTTCCTCGCCTTTTTTCAGGCTGAGCGGTTGCAACACGGGCAGCCCATGCGCCAGCGCCAACTGCTTCACGGGCGAGGCCTGCAGCTTCATGCCCCTGCCTGCAGGGCGGTCGGGTTGGGTCAGCACCAGGTGCACGGGGTAGCCAGCGGCCATGAGCTTTTCCAGCGCCACCCGGGCAAATTCGGGTGTGCCAGCAAAACCCACATTCAGGGTTCGGTTCATAGGGGGTGTAGCAATCAAGCGGTTTGAAGCTTGTCTTGCTTCTTTATTTTGCTTTTGATGCGGGTCTGCTTCAGTTGCGAGAGGTATTCCACGAACACCTTGCCGTTCAGGTGGTCAATTTCATGCTGAATACACACGGCCAGCAGTTCATCGCAATCGATCTCGAACCATTCGCCCTTCACATTCTGGGCACGTACTTTCACGGTGTCGGGGCGCTCAACTTTTTCGTAAATACCGGGCACGGACAAACAACCTTCTTCGTACACCTTGCTTTCTTTGCTGGCGTCGATGATTTCCGGATTGATGAACACCGTCAGGCCAGAATTGTCCTCGGTCACATCAATCACGATCACCCGTTTGTGTACGTTCACTTGCGTGGCCGCCAAGCCAACACCGGGCGCATCGTACATGGTCTCTGCCATGTCTTGGGTCAGTTTGACAAGCGCGTCATCAAACTGGGTGACAGGGGTGGCAACCGTTTTCAAGCGCGGATCCGGATAACGCAAAATTGGGAGCAAAGCCATCTTTCCAAAAACCTTCACTGTTGATACTTAAAAGGATATACCTTCTGTGGCAAAAATAGTTCGAAAATTCCATGGCTTATTGCATGAATGATTTGCTCGCGGCCATGAACCTGGCCTACAACACCACCCTGAAGGCCCGTGCACGGTATGAATTGGCTCAAAAAGGCCAAGGCAGCATTTTACCCGTGCCATGCGACGCGGTTCGGCTGTGGCATGCCATTGGTGCTGCTTGGCTGTTGCAAAGCAACAACCGGTTCTGGGTCGGTATTCACTGCGCGGATTATCCCAAGGGCCTCCTTGAACTGAAAGACCCACCGCTTATTCTGTTTGGCGAGGGACAAAGGGAATTGCTGCGTGCCCGTGGCGTGGCCATGGTGGGCAGTAGAAACGCCACGCGCACAGGCTTGGGCACGGCACAAGGCTTTGCCCAAGCTTTTGCACAAGCGGGTTGGGGGGTGGTCAGCGGCCTGGCAGAAGGCATTGACGGCGCAGCCCACGCGGGCGCACTTCAGGCAAAGGGGGCAACCATTGCCGTGTTGGGTTGCGGGCCAGACGAGGTGTATCCCAAACACCATGCGGGCTTGAAAAACCAGATCATTCAACAAGGCGGGCTGGTGTTGTCGGAGTACCCACCGGGCACAGCGCCACAGCCTGCCTTCTTTCCCAGGCGAAACCGCATTATTGCTGCACTGGCAGATGCCCTGCTGGTGGTGGAGGCCGCTTTACGGTCTGGTTCCCTGATCACGGCACGGGTGGCCAGCGAACTGGGCAGGCCCGTGGCCGCCATTCCCGGCTCCATTCATAGCAGCCAAAGCAAAGGCTGCCACGCCATGATCAAAAAAGGCGCGCTTTTGGTGGAAACCGCGCAAGAATTGCTGGATGAAGCATTGGCCAGCCTGCCGGAATACAAAATTTCCTGCATGTTGCAAGAAGATGACATCCCCTGCAACGAAGATTTGAACTGCCATGATGACACTGACACTGAAATGGATGAGAGCCTGGCCCGGGTGTTGTCCAGCCTTGGGCATGATCCGCTTCACGTCGACACGCTGGCGGATCAATTGGGTTTGAACACAGAAGACACCCTTGCCGCCCTCACCGAACTGGAGTTACTGGGGCAGGTTCTGAGTGAAAGCGGTGGCCGCTGGGTGCGTGCAAATGGTGTATTTTAAAAAAGGCTTGCAAATACATTGAATTCAAGATTCTCCAGAAAGCCTTGATTTGTTGGATGACTGACACTTACACTTCGGCGCACAAGGCCTTGAAATTACACACACTGACGAGTTGGACTAATTGAGTAGCGAAAACCCCAAAAAACTGATCATCGCGGAAAAACCCTCGGTAGCAGCCGACATTGCGCGCTCCCTGGGTGGCTTCACCAAACACGACGATTACTTTGAAAGCGACGAGTACGTGCTGTCCTCGGCGGTTGGCCATTTGGTGGAAATCAAGGCCCCGGACGAATTCGAGGTAAAGCGCGGCAAATGGAGCTTTGCCAACCTGCCCGTGCTGCCCACGCATTTCGACCTGAACCCGATTGCGAAAACCGAGTCGCGCCTGAAGGTGCTGAACAAATTGATCAAGCGCAAAGACGTGGTCGGCCTGATCAATGCCTGTGACGCGGGGCGCGAGGGTGAGCTGATTTTCCGCCTGATTGCGCAATATGCAAAATCAAGCAAGCCCGTGGAACGCCTGTGGCTGCAGTCCATGACACCTGCTGCCATTCGGCAGGCATTTGCCAGCCTGCGAAGCGATGCTGAAATGATGCCTCTGGCCGATGCTGCGCGTTGCCGCTCGGAGGCCGACTGGCTGGTGGGTATCAATGGCACACGTGCCATGACCGCATTCAACAGCAAGGAAGGTGGCTTTTACCTAACCACGGTTGGCCGGGTGCAAACACCAACGCTGACCATTGTGGTGGAGCGAGAAGAAAAAATTCGCAAGTTTGTTTCGCGTACCTATTTTGAAGTACGTGCCAGCTTTGGTGCGCAGGCCGGTGCCTACGAAGGCAAGTGGTTTGACCGTGGATTCAAGAAGGCTGAAGACCCTGAACAGCGCGCAGACCGACTGTGGGACGAAGCAAAGGCCAAAGCCATTGTGGCAGCCTGCGACGGCAAGCCTGGCACGGTGGAAGAAGAAAGCAAACCCACCACGCAAATTGCACCGCAGCTGTTTGATTTGACCAGCTTGCAACGCGAGGCCAACAGCCGCTTCGGCTTTTCAGCAAAAAACACACTGGGCCTTGCCCAGGCGCTGTATGAAAAGCACAAGGTACTAACTTATCCGCGTACTGATTCTAAGGCGCTTCCTGAAGACTACATGCCCACGGTGAACCAGACCCTGAAAAGCTTTGTGGGCCTGGACACCGGGCACATTGCGGGCGCGTATGGCCCGTTCTGTGAACAGATTTTGAAGAACAATTGGGTAAAGCCCAACAAGCGGGTGTTCGACAACAGCAAAATTTCAGACCACTTTGCGATTATTCCAACGCTGCAGGTGCCCAAAAACTTGAGCGAACCTGAAGCCAAGCTTTACGACTTGGTGGTTAAGCGATTCTTGGCGGTGTTTTTTCCGCCCGCAGAATTCAACGTGACCACCCGCATTACCACGGTAGAAAACCACCCCTTCAAAACCGAAGGCAAGGTGCTGGTAAAGCCGGGCTGGCTTGCCATTTATGGCCGTGCCGCTGCCGCTGCAGGCGATGACAGCCTTGTGGCCGTGGACGCAGGCGAAAAGGTAAGCACCGATGAAATTGATGTGCACACCTTGCACACCAAGCCACCCGCACGCTACAGCGAAGCCACGCTGCTTTCCGCAATGGAAGGCGCGGGCAAGCTGGTGGAAGAAGAAGAATTGCGCGATGCCATGGGCACCAAGGGCTTGGGTACACCGGCCACGCGTGCGGCCACCATTGAAGGCTTGATCAACGAGAAGTACCTGGTGCGTGAAGAACGCGCACTGGTGCCCACCGCCAAGGCTTTCCAGTTGCTCACGCTGCTGCGCGGGCTGGACGTGGAAGAACTGACCATGCCGGAGTTGACCGGCGAGTGGGAATACAAGCTTTCCCTGATGGAAAAGGGCGAGTTGTCGCGCGAACAGTTCATGCAGGAAATCGCGAAGATCACGCAGAACATCGTGGACCGCGCGAAAAACTACACCGAAGAAACCATTCCTGGCGATTACGCCACGCTGGTTACGCCATGCCCGAATTGCGGCAGCGTGGTGAAAGAAAATTACCGCCGCTTTGCCTGCACAAAATGCGAATTCTCAATTTCCAAAGTACCGGGTGGTCGCCAGTTTGAAGTGGAAGAAGTTGAAAAGTTGTTGCAAGACCGAGAGCTGCCAATGCTCGATGGCTTTCGCAGCAAAATGGGCCGCCCGTTCGCAGCGGTGTTGAAGCTGAACGGTGAGCACAAACTGGAATTTGATTTTGGCCAGGCCAAAGACGACGACAACGGCGAGCCGGTCGACTTCTCCGGCGAAACGCGTTTGGGCCCTTGCCCCAAGTGCGCATCGAATGTGTACGAACAGGCCACGAGCTATGTGTGCGAAAAATCCGTGGGGCCAAACAAAAGCTGCGACTTCCGTTCAGGCAAGGTGATTTTGCAGCAACCCATTGACCGCGAGCAAATGGAAAAGCTGCTGCTGGATGGAAAAACTGATTTGTTGACCCGCTTTGTGTCGTCGAAAACACGCCGGGCGTTCAAGGCGTTTTTGGTGAAAAAACCTGACGGTGCGATTGGTTTTGAATTCGAGGCAAAAGCAGAGAAAAAACCGGGTGCGACCAAGGGCAAAACAGCCGCAAAACCTGCCACCAAAGCCACGGCAAAACCCAAGGCAGCCAAAGAAACATCTTGAATTCAATCAAGCCCTGACACCTCGGGGCTTGATTTTTTCAAGCAAGCGAATTGAAAGCGGTTGCCCCATGCAGTGGTTGGCCACCATCCACCCGCCCAAGGTCGCCCACAACAAGCCGCGCGAGGCAAAGCCGGTGCTCATGTATACCCCGGGCATGCCGGGCACTGGGCCAATGGCTGGCAAGCGGTCGTGCCAAACCGAACGCACTGCGCAACGGTGATCAAGTAGTTCACCCACAGGCCAATCCGGAAATGCCGCTTTAAAACGGGCAATGTTGTCGTTGTCCGCTTGCGGGGTTGGGGTTAAATCCAACACAGGCCGCTCGTAAGTGGCACCCAGCACCATCCAGTTTTCATCGGGCGGAGCAATTGCATAGCTTTCACCTGACAACACCACCTTTGGCACAGCCACTGCCCGCAGCTTGCTGATTTGCCCCTTCACTGAACCCACGCGAGCACCTTCGATGGGGGCAAGAACAATGGATTGTTCTGCACAACACACCACCACTGCATCATGCTGCTGCCGAAGCATCTCCAGATCGCTCACGGGGCTGTTGTAGTGTGTGTTCAACAAACTGCCGCAGGCTTGCAAATTGGCCTGAACCCAACGGGCCGGTTTCACCCAGCCGCCTTGGGGAAAAAACAAACCACCCAAGGTGCTGGGCAACAACTCATTCGGTGCAACCCAACGAACCAATTCCTCGGGGAAGTTCAGTTGCAACAGCGTTTCACGCATGCGCGCCGCTTCATCAAGCGGCACGGTTTGCAGGTGGCCGGGGGTGTCCCAATCCTTGCCTTTTTCAAGCAAGCCCTGCCCGGTCAATTCACCAAGTGCTTGCACAGTGTGATCAAAACCCAGGCGGCTTAACCTGGACAAAGGCGAGTCACCACGCGTGATGTGCGGGTGAAACGCCCCAACCCAGTTGCCAGATGCACCCGTGGCAGGTTCACTGGCCGAATCAAACAGGTGTACCTGAACCCCTTGTTTGCACAGCGCCAGCGCCACGCTGCTGCCCGCAATGCCAGCACCAATTACCGCAGCACTGCGAATGGGGTTGGTGGGGGTCTGCGGCAGGTTTAATCGCCGTGCAGGGGGTCGTTCGGCGTCAGCGTGCACAAACGCATTCACCGGCCCTTGAAATTCCTGCAAACCTGCTTTGGCAGGCCCAACCCACAGGTGCAGTTCAGCATTGAATTGCGGCAAATCAAAATAATGAAGCCCGGGGGCAAGCCGCTGGTTTGGCAACGCGGGCAACGCAAGTTTCGGGTGGTCCGTCACCGACAGGTAACGCAAACGCCCCTTGGGTTTTGTATTCAGAAATGCACAGAAAACAGCACCGTCTGCAAAATTCGGATCCAGCACTGTGAATACGCCATCGCTTGCCAGCCAGGACGCGCACGCAGTGTGAAAAGATTCAGGAAGGTGCATGGATACACAAAGCAGGTGATGCGGAACGGCATTGTAACCCACACTTTGCGTGGCAGTTTCAAGGCTTCAATGCTAATATGAGCGCTCATTCATATGTAAGCAGGTGCCACATGGTTTCCATCAACTGGGACGCCTTTACCCCCTATCCAGCCTTGCTGGGTGGCCTTTTGATCGGCCTTTCTGCCGTGATATTGATCGCAGCAACCGGCCGGGTGGCTGGCATCAGCGGTATTCTTGGCGGCTTGTTGAAACCACAGGCCAATGAAACCCTGTGGCGTGCCACGTTTGTGCTGGGCCTGATGGCTGCGCCCTGGCTGTACACGGCAACCGTCGGGTCTTTTGAATTTGAAAGCCCCCGTGGCACGGCCGCACTGATTGTTGCCGGCCTTCTGGTGGGTTACGGAACCCGGTTGGGTTCGGGCTGCACCAGTGGCCACGGCGTGTGCGGGCTTTCGCGCCTGTCGCCCCGTTCTTTGGTCGCCACGGGGGTGTTCATGGGTGTGGGGTTTGTGTTTGCATCCCTTGTGATGCACGCAGTTTGATCTGGAGCTTGACATGAAACACAACAACATCGGGTTTGCGCTGGTCAGTGGTTTGGCTGGTTTGATTTTTGGTGTGGGGCTGGTCGTGTCCGGCATGGCCAACCCGGCCAAAGTAATCGGCTTTCTGGATATTTCAGTGCCTTGGGATCCCACGCTTGCGTTCGTGATGGGTGGTGCAATCGCCGTGGCTTTGCCCGGGTTTTACTGGGCAAAACGCCTGAACAAAAGTTTGCTGGGCATGCCAATGAACTTGCCTGCATCCACGCAAATAGACAGAAAGCTGCTGATGGGCGCAGCGCTGTTTGGTGCAGGCTGGGGCATTGGCGGTTTTTGTCCAGGCCCCGCCGTGGTGGCTGCTGCCAGTTTGTTGCCTGACGGTTTGATATTTATCGCGGCCATGCTGGTGGGCATGTTCGCTTTTTCAGTGCGTACCCGATAAAAAACGAACCAGCACTTGCTGCAACAAAGGCACATTAACAGGCTTGGTCAGAAATTCATTCATGCCCGCCGCACGACAAGCCAACTCATCTTCATGCAGGGCGCAAGCAGTCAAAGCCACAATGGGCACATTGCCTGCGGGGCCGGGCAGTTTGCGTATTGCGCTGGTGGCATCAATGCCGTTCATGACAGGCATGTGAACATCCATCAACACCAGATCAATGTCGGGGTTTTGCTGCACGGCATCGACAGCCAGTTCACCATTTTCAGCCACTTGAACAGTCACATTCAAGCGTGACAACAGCGCCTTGATGACTTGCTGGTTGAGGTGGTTGTCCTCCACGACAAGAATCTTTTTTCCTTTCAGCGAAACCGTATTGCTTACTTGAGGCGACTGGTTCACATGTTCCGGTTCGGCATCCATACGCAAACACTTGGCTGTGAAACCAAAAATACTGCCTTGACCCATTTCTGAGGAAACGTACAACGAACCACCCATCAGTTCTGCCAGACTTTTCGAGATGGCAAGACCCAAACCCGTTCCACCAAAACGGCGCGTGGTGGTGTTGTCCGCCTGCTCAAAAGGTGTAACCAGTCGCTCCAATTCACGTACATCAAAACCTGCGCCCTGATCGTGAACTTCGGTGCGGATAACTACCTGACTGGCATTGAATTCCTCCGTTTTCACCTTGATCAACACACGGCCTTCCTGCGAGAACTTGATGGCGTTGCTCAACAAATTACCAAGCACCTGCGCATACCGTGTGGGGTCGCCTTTTATCCAGACCGCGGTCGATGCATCAAACTCGATCTCAAGCTTTAAACCTTTTCCCTCGGCTCTCAGCTTGAACCGGTCAACTGTTTTGTCAATCTGGTCGCGTAAGTTGAAATCGATCAATTCTGTTTTGGCGCGCCCCGATTCAATTTGCGAAAAACTGAGTACATCGTTGAGCAAGGCCAGCAAGTGTTCCGACGCATCTTGTGCCTGTTGGGCATACCGGGCGGTTTGTGGATCCTTGACCTGCTCTTTGATCAAATTATTCAAACCAATAATTGCATTTAACGGCGTGCGGATTTCATGACTCATATTGGCCAGAAACAGGCTTTTGGCCCTACTGGCACTTAGTTTTTTGCGTTGCTGCACCAGGGAAAAAATTGTGAGGAACAACAACAAATTAATAATGCCACCCGCAAACAGTATCAACTTGGGTGTGGCATTGTGTACCTCTTCGTCAAAATCCGGGGTACTTTGAAACTGAACCATCCAGGTTCGACCCGGCAGTTCAATGGGCACTATGGCCGTGTGCCGGTGATCGGCAACCGAGGATCGGGCATTGACTTTTTCGTCGTCGGAACCAGAGCTGTAGATCAGGGATTGCTGGGTCAGGTTTGTGGAATCATGCAACTTGAAACTCAAGGGTGTTTTGCCCTGGCCCAATACATTGCCCATCAGGTCGATACTGCGAAACGGACTGTAAACAAATCCACGAATGGCTTGCCTGCGATCCTGCACAGACCTCAATTCCACACCCGGCTTGTACACGGGCAGGTACATCAGGAAACCGGGCGTTGCATTTTCGGCTTTGTCCTGTTTAAGCTGCACGATCCCAGACAGGGTGGCGCGCCCCGTGTCCATGGCACGGGTCATGGCCTCTCGCCGTACCGGTTCGGAAAACATGTCAAAACCAAACGCGCGCTGATTTTGAACATCAAAGGGTTCAATCAGGGTTATGGGGAAATACAGGTCTCGCTGACCGGCCGGCGCAACGGTGTATTGCCCAAACCCTTCGGCCCGAATCCGCGCAATATGTTCAGGCAAATCGGCTGGGTTGACCCGCTCGGCGAAAGCAAAGCCCTGAAGCCCGGGCAAGTTGATCTGCAAATTCAGGGAAGATACATACTTGTTCCATTGTTCGCGGTTTACCTGCGAATACGCATCGAAAAATGCAACGCCACCGCGCAAAATTTGCTCGTACTGGTTAAATCGGGTTTGAATGCGTTGCTGAGCGTCTTGAACTTCAAAAGCGAAACGGTCATTTGCGCGTTTTTCGATGGCTTGGCTGGACAGCACCCAACCCAGCATGGTGATGACCACCGTCAACACCAAAACCGCCCATGCAACAGCTTCGTGGTGGAGGAAATCCACGATATTTTTTCGAGGTACACGAAGTTGCAAATGGCCTGGATTGATCATGGTCAACAAAGGTTGGGCGATATACGCTGTGAGCCAGTATGCACTTATTCACGCGCAGGTGGTCTTAAAAATAAATTATTTCCCAGGCATTCAACACTTGTAAATCCACTTCATCCCGTTTGGAAAACATCTTTAACAATTCAAGCGATCTCGGAAAGTCATCAAGCAACCTGGGCATCGGTTTCAAAGCCACGGGCTTTCCTTGTGCAAGCAATGGTTGCGTAAAGTCGTCCCAGTGAATCAGATAAACTTTTTTGGCCCTGGTGCTCACCACCATTTCCTGCCAGTAGTCTGCCATGTATTGTTCGTCCAGCTTGCCCAAACCACCTGTGCCAAGAAAAACGGTATTCACTGTCAACCCTTTGTTCTGCCCGGGCAAAAAACCTGCACTGGGCTGAATCAACGCAAACGGTGCCGGCCCCAGTGCAGGGTGCGACACCACGAAGCTGTAACTCAACCCTTCCTTAAACGACAAGGCACGAGCGGGCAAACGCAAGGGCTGCGTGTTGAAACCGCCCGTGAAGCCGGTTGGCGCGTGCGCTGACAACACCAGCTTGACCTCAAACTGGCCCAGGCTGGCCACGCCACCCTTTTGCATCACTTCCATTTGCATGGCGGGCAAATTTTGGCCTTGGGCAATTTGCCAGGTGGATTGAGAACCATACAGCCGGGCACCAAACTGCATGGCCAGAAACGGTGCATCCAATGCATGATCGTAGTGTGAATGTGCCACCACAATTCCGCTTAACGCAGCGGGTATTTCCAGCCTGCGAAATACTTCATCGAGCACTTCCAGCACTCGACCTTCTTCCACGTTCAAACGCGACAACAGCACTTCACCAACCGGTTGACGCGAGAAAAAACCATCGACCAACCATGTGCTTTGCCCATCCGTCCAAGCCATGGACGATGTGCCCAAAAACAGCATTCGAACAGCTTTGTCTGTGGGCTGAGCAGGGCGTTCAGTAATAGAAAAATCCGGATGCGTTTGTAACAGAAACACCAACGCCCCCACCGCAATCAATACCGTACAGGTCAACACGGTCAATGAAATTCGCAACAAACGCATCCGGGTTCCTTGATTCAGTTGTAGGACACCATGAAAAAAGCCACCCTGGTTCGAGTGGCTTTTCTTGTGCTCTGGTGAAAAATTATTTGCTTACCAAGGCAGCCAAATGTACTTCTTCAACCGACATTGCAATTTTGCCTGCATGACCGTCCAAAAGCTGGGCGCTCTTGCGAGTGTCGAAATATTTGTCGTAGTGGAAAATGAAGTCTTTGTCGGCCAGCGGTACGTGGCAACCACGGCAGGTGGCGTAGTCCACTTTGGCTGGCTGGCCATTGGCCTCAAATGCAGCGTACACCCAGTCACCCGTCTTCAAACCTTCTGGTGCTGTGCTGCCCCAGTTGTTGCCCTTGTACATCACAAATACTTTTTCCAGGCCAGCCTTGGTCATTTTGTCGCCGGTTTTGTTCGCCTTGTAAATTTCCATCACACTCACTGTACCGTTGGCAAAAGCATCGCCCTTCTTGGCTGCTGCGCCTGTCGGGTTGATGTAAATGTCACGGATGTGGCCAGTGGGCTTTTCAATTCCAGCCAGGAATACGGGCCATGATTTGTAATCGGTGGGCTGAGCCAATTCACCATCTTTAGGGGCTGGACCAAACGCACCACCAGCGGCGCAACCCGCCAAAATTACAGCTGCAGAAGCAGCAAGCATCAATTTCTTCATTATTTCCCCTTTTTTGTTTGCGCAACAGTTGTTGCCCATTGAAACATAGCGCTGTAGCCCATTCTTCGCAACTGTTGGATCAAGGCAGCATTGGATGCAAGGGTTTACCCTAATTCACGCCGACCAGTGTGACAAAGCAATGACCAGTCACACTGAGAGCACCCTCCAACCAAAACTGCATTCCACGGGTATTACAGGCTGATGTTGTTCAATCTGGATGTCCACCATGTCATTTTCACCCGCTATCGCGCAACTGCCCAGCGTTAACCGACGCAATCTGATTAAAACGTTTTTGTACGGTGCCAGCGCCAGCACGCTGCCGTGGCTGGCAGGTTGCGGGGGGTCAGACAACCCTTCCGGCAGCACCACAGGGCGCGTCGGCGCATCTGAAACAAACCGTTTTGGCGGCACAGCGACAAGCAACAACCAGTTTCGCTTTCGCAACATCGGCCCACTGGGCGAACCCGATGCCAACGGCGTGCGCACCGCTGCCGGGTTTTCCACACGCGTGGTAGCCATCAGCAACATGCCGCCCGCACCCGGCGCAACACCCTGGCATATTTTCAACGACGGTGGCGGTGTGGTTCCCCGTGAAGAGGGTGGCTGGATATATTGCTCAAACAGCGAAATTCCGGGCTTTGGCAGCCTGGGCTTCGCAGTGCCTGAACTGGCCCCAGTTGGCAATACGCTGGAAACATTCAGCCCTGGCCTGGGCGGTGCAAGCGCACTGGTGTTCGGTCCAGACGGCACCATTGAAGACAGCTACCGGATTTTGGGTGGCACCACATTCAATTGCGCGGGCGTGGTTACCCCTTGGAAAACCTGGCTAAGCTGCGAGGAAATTCCAACCGGACTTGTGTGGGAATGCGATCCCCTTGGCATACAAGCTGCGCGCTCCTTGCCTGCCTTGGGCATGTTTAGTCATGAAGCCGTTGCCATCGACAGCGAACGCCGTGTGCTGTACATGACCGAAGACATGCCCGATGGGCGCTTCTACCGCTGGGTACCCACCGCAGGGGACTGGCCAGAAGGCGCCGAACGCGCCAACCTGAATCAAGGTGTATTACAGGTTTTAAAAGTGGATGGCCCTGTGGGCAACGCACTAAATGGCCCCATTCGATACAGCTGGGTGAACGCCGCCAACCCCAATGCACCACAAACCGAGAACCGTCTGCCCGACACTGCCGTGTTCGATGGTGGAGAAGGCGTGTGGTACCAGAATGACCGCGTGTTTTTCGCCACCAAGGGCGACGATCGCCTGTGGATGCTGAACACGACCAACCAAACCATTGAAGTGGTCTACGACATGGCCACGGCCATGGCCCCCAACAACATTCTTTCCGGTGTAGACAACATCACCATGACCCCATTTGGTGAAGTGCTGGTGGCCGAAGACGGCGGCAGCATGCAGGTGGTGGTGGTCTACCCTGATGGCAAGCTGGTGCCCTTGCTTGAAATTGTGGGGCAAGACCAATCTGAAATTGCGGGCATTGCGTTCAGCCCCGATGGAAAACGCATGTACTTCACCAGCGACCGCGGCGGCCCCGACGGGCAAGGCGGCTACGGGCTTGGTTTGGGCATGCTTTATGAACTGATGATCCCGGACTTCCTGCCAAACGCAGTACCCAACAACTAATTCAAGGACTTTCACCATGTCAGGACCACGTCGAAAACGAAGTCGCATTCAAAAACGCCCCGGTATTACACGCCGCTCATTCCTGAAAGGGTTGGGTTTTGGCACGGCCGGCGTCACCGGTTTGGGTCTGTTGCATGGCTGCGGCAGCGACAACAATTCACCCACATCGACCGACAGCCGCACCACACCCAGTGACAACAGGCCCATGCAGAATGTGCAGTTTCTGCACAGCATAGCCAGCGGCGACCCTGCCTTTGACAGCGTGGTGCTGTGGACCCGCGTTACACCTGAAAACACGAACCGCACCGTGGCTGGCCGCGTGGATGTGTTCAAGGATGAAGCGCTGACCATGTTTGTGAAGTCGATGGATTTCCAAACCACTGCCGAGCAAGACTTCACCGTGAAACTGATTTGCGACGGGCTGGAACAAGACAGCATCTATTTCTACCAATTCCGCAGCAGCGGTGCCACAAGCCCTGTGGGGCGCACCCGCACTGCCCCTGCCGCCGGCAACAAACGCCCCTTGAACTTCGGTGTGGTCAGTTGCTCAAGCCTGGCGCACGGATTTTTCAATGCTTACAACAAGCTGGCTGATCGCGACGACATCGACGCCATTATTCACCTGGGCGATTACATTTACGAATATGGCACCGGTCAATACGGCACGGTTCGCGAATACGAACCCGCCACTGAAATTATTTCACTGAGTGACTACCGCACCCGCCACGCCCAATACAAACGCGATCAAGATCTGCAAAAACTTCACGCGCGTTTTCCTTTCATCACCATTTGGGACGACCACGAATCCACCAACAACTCCTACCGCGACGGCGCAGAAAACCACACCGAAGGCACTGAAGGCGTGTGGGAAGAACGCAAGGGCTTTGCCCAGCGCGCCTACGATGAATGGATGCCCATTCGCCTGCCCGAACCGGGCAACCGCGCCAAAATTTTCCGCCGTGTGCAGTTTGGCGACATGGTGGACCTGTTCATGCTCGACACCCGCCTGTTCGACCGCGACATTGAAGCCGCAACGCCCGTGAACCCGACCGATGGTGTTGCAAGCGAACCAGACCGCACCATGATTGGCGAAGAACAGTACAACTTCCTGATCAACGGCATGCGTGAATCGCAGGCCCAATGGAAATTGGTGGGCAACCAGGTGGTGTTTCACCAGTGGATCATCAAACCCGGTGTCAACAACCCTGCGCCCGCACCGGTGGGCGACTTGCTTGCCCCTTCCGGCCTGAACGGCGACGCCTGGGACGGCTACAGCGCCGAACGACAACGCATCATCAACGCCCTGCGTGGCGATGACGGTGGCCAAGCCATTGACAACGTGGTCATTCTGACAGGCGATGTTCACAGTGCCTGGGTGGCCGATATCACCGACAACCCCAACCAGCCCGTGGATGCTGCAGGTGGCTACAACCCGGTCACGGGCGACGGCAGCGTAGCCACCGAGTTTGTGGTGAGCTCGGTCACCTCGCCAGGACTGGATGTACCCAACCAGGTCATTGAAGCCATTCGCCTGAGCAGCCCACACATCAAACACGTGAACGTGACAGAGCGCGGTTACAGCGTGCTTCGGGTGGCTGAAGACAGAACGACCTGCGAATACTGGGCGGTCAGCACGATTCTTGAGCGGGGCGGTTCAGAACAGTTGTCGGCGACGTTCGACGTTGCTGCGGGTGCAAACCGCATTACCCAGCAGGGTGTGTTCCCTGTGGACGAGGTCACCGGCCTGTTGGGTGTTTGAACGTTTCTAAGGTAAGATCCGGGCTGTTTGATTCACCTGCTTTCAGCTCCGGATCCCCAAGTGTCTCTGTCCAAAATTCTTCCCGCCCCGGTTGTCGGTGTTATCACCGTCACCCTGATGATCCTGTGCATCACATTCTGGTTCATCATCATGTTCCCGTTCATCCTGCTGCGACTGGTGCCTGTGTACAAGGTGCAGCGTATCGCCTCAAATTGCTGCGTGCAAATTGCCACCTTGTGGGTCGGCTCCAACAAGCGCCTCTACAAAATATTGCATGGCCAACAAGGGCAGGTTGAAATTCACGGACAATTCAAACCACACAGCAGTTATTTGGTGATCAGCAACCACGCGGCATGGGCCGACATTGTGGTGTTGTTTGATGTGCTGCACGGGCACAGCCCGTTTGGCCGATTCTTTTTGAAGAAAGAATTGATCTGGGTGCCCATCGTGGGTGTGGTGTGCTGGGCCATGGACTTTCCCTTCATGAAGCGCCACAGCCGCGCCGCCATTGCGCGCAACCCGGTACTGGCCAGCCAGGACCTGGAAACCACCCGCAAAACCTGCGCCGTTTACAAAGAAAGCCCCGTCACCGTGATCAACTTTCTGGAAGGCACACGCTTTACGCCCGCCAAAAAAGCCAAAACAAAATCGCCTTACGCCCACTTGCTTGGCCCGAAGTACGGCGGTTTGTCCGCCTCGCTGAACGCCATGGGCGAACAGTTTGAAGGCATGGTGAACGTGACCATTGCCTACGGCCCAAGCCGTGGCAACACCACCTGGTCATGGTTGTGCGGCCAGCAACCCAATATGCAGGTACATGTTGAAATTCTGCCCATTCCCACCGACATGATTGCAGGCGATTTCCGGGGGGACCTCGAATTTAAAAACCGTTTCAAAAGCTGGATTGGCGGCATTTGGACAGCGAAAGACCAACGCCTCACACAAATGAAACAAAAGGCAAACCGCTGCAAACACGAATAACACACTGATGCGTTCCCGCTGCCTCCATCACTTACTCATCGCGCTGGCCATACTGGCCGCCCAATGGGCAGGGCTTGCCCACAGCATTGAGCACCGTCAGCATTTGCATCCGGCACAGCAGGGCTCGGAACACGCCGTTGAACACAGCGGGTCTTCAGCAGATTTACTTCACTCCTGTTTGCTGTTCGATGGGCTGACCACCGCACACGCGGCGGTGTCCACCCCACCTGCCAATTTGGCTGTGCCCCTGCTGGCACAGCTGGGTACCCAAACCACGGCCATTGCAGCTCCCCGCAACACCTTGTTTGCGCAACGCGTGCGCGTGCGCGACCCACCCCGTTTTTCCTGAACCTTTACGACGCACATTGAACAATTTACCGCCATTGCCCAAGCCACCAAGCCGGGCTTTTGCGGTTTGCCGTATTTCAGGAAATAAACATGAACAAATTTCAATTTGAGCGCCGCGCTGTGGCGCTGGCAAGCCTGCTGTTTATTGCACAAACACAGGCATTGGCCCAAGAGCCCGTGCTTGAATCCGTGGTGGTCACCGGCACAGCCGACAATCCCGACTCAATCACCAAACCTTTTTCAGTAATAAAAGCCGATAAACTGAACGCCAATGGTGCCAGCACCGTGGGTGAAGCCCTTCGCTATCAACCGGGCGTGTCGGCCACCGGTTTCGGCCCCAACTCAAGTCGCCCGATTGTTCGGGGGCAAGACTCAGATCGAATCAAAATCCTGCGCAACTCCGCCGCCACGGTGGATGTGTCTGCACTCAGCTTTGACCACGCCTTGCCCGTCGATCCCTTTGCCCTGCATCAGGTCGAAATTCTTCGTGGGCCCGCCGCGCTGGCGTATGGTGGCAATGCCGTGGGCGGTGTAGTCAATCTGGTGGACCAGCGCATCGCCCGCAAAGCAGTTGAAGGCTTTCAAGGCGAAGTGAACCTGCTCGGCGGCGGCGCTGCCGAGCAAACTGCGGGCGGTTTTAAACTGGACGCGGGGTTGGGGCAGGGCGTCAGCCTGCACCTCGACGGCTTCAAGCGCACCACCCGCGACCTTGAAACACCGTCCTTCACCGACCCCGAAGGCGTAACAGGCAACCGCGTACAAAACTCGTCGTCGAAATCCGATGGTGCAGCCATCGGTGCCTCGTTTCAAACCGGCAACGGCTACATTGGCGTGTCTGCCGAGCGGTACAACAACGAGTACGGCGTGCCCAAGTCGCTGGACGTACGCATCGGTATGGAAAGCGAACGCTATGCACTGGAAGGCGAGCAGAACTTCAATGGCGCTGCCTTCAGCAAAGTGAAGTATCGGTTGGCCAAAACCGATTATCAGCATCAGGAATTTGAAGACGGCGAACCTGCCACCCTGTTTGTGAATGATGGCGTTGACGGTCGTTTGGAAGTGGCCCTACGACCGTTTGGGCTGGGCGGATTGAACATCAACACCGACGCCGGCATTCAGTTCGAACGCACAGACTTTTCCGCCACGGGCGATGAAGCATTCGTACCCAGCACCAGCACCGATCAAACCGGTGTCTTCACCATCTTCCGGGCCGGCCGCGGGCAGGAAAACAGCGGTGTGTTTGAATTTGGTTTGCGTGCCGATCAAGTGGATGTGAACGCAGCCAGCAGCGGTTTGTCTCCGCAAAACGGCCCCGTCGCAGGGGCAGGTGTCAACGCCGGGCCGGCAATCAGCCGCGCCTTCAGCCCGAACTCCGTGTCACTGGGTTACACAGCGCCCATCGGCAACGGCTGGTCACTGGGGGGTTCCCTGTCGCGCGTTGAACGCGCACCCTCCAGTTTCGAGCTGTATGCCGACGGCGTGCACGTGGCCACTGACGCCTATGAAAAAGGCAATCCGGACTTGAAAGAAGAACGTGGCCGCCACCTTGAACTGACCAGTACTTGGGCACAGGGAGAATCTAAATTCAACGCCACCGCATTTGCCAGCCGTTACAGCAACTACATCGCCTTGATCGCCCGCTCCGGGGCTGACGCACAATTCAACGATGGCGGCGAACAGATTGATGTGTTTGACTTCACCGCCGTGCCTGCGGAATTTCAGGGCGTGGAGCTGGGCTATCAAACGGCCTACACCATGGGTGCAGGCAAACTACAGCCGGCCATTCAATACGATTTGATTCGTGGCAAACGCACAGATGGGGGAGGCAAGCTGCCACGCATCAGCCCGCAACGCGTGGTAGCCAGCGCAGCCTACTCCCAGCAAGGCTGGACTGTGACCCCGGAAATTGTTTGGGTGAGCGACAGCAAAGCTGGCGCAGGCGATGTGCAGGTGCAAGGGTATGAACTGGTGAACTTGCGCGTGGCCAAATCGTTCACCTGGGGCAATTCAGGCGGCGAGGTATTTGCCAACCTGCAAAACCTGACCGATGAGCTGGCATTTTCCGCCACCACCTTGAACACGGTTCGCGGATACACCCCTCTTGCAGGTCGCTCCGCGCTGGTGGGGGTGAAGTTAGCGTTCTAAGCGCTGCTTTGCCTTTTTAGTGTTTGTGGTCACCGCCGTCATCGTGACTGTGGTGACCACCCGCCGCATTTTGTCCTGCCACTGCTTTCACAGGTATTTCAATTTTGCTGCCATCGGATTTTTCAAACTGAAGGCTCAACTCAATTTCCTGCCCCGCTTCGATGGGCGCCGTCAGCGCCATCAGCATCACATGATAACCACCGGGCTTTAATTCCAATGCTTCACCTGCTTTAATGTTGATGCGTTCCGCCATGCGCATGCGCATGATCTCGCCATCCATTTTCATTTCATGCACTTCGGCAATTTCGGCCGCAGGTGTAGCCACACCCACCAAGGCAACTGCTTCCTGGCTGGTGATGGTTAAATAGGCACCTGTCGAATCTTGCTCGCCCACAGTGGGGCGAACCCAGGCAGTTTGAACAGAAATGCCATCCTGAACTTGTGACGGGGCTACCGGCTGCTCCACCCCAGCAAGCGTGTCATGCGCATGCCCGGCCGCGTCACCATGATCATGGTGCTCGGAACAAGCTGCAAGCAGCACCACGGTCGACACCATGGCCAAACGAATCAATGGTTTCACTTCATACTCCCGAAAACTTTTTTAAGCACTGCACTGCCGGCAGCAACCGGGTTGGCTCGAATCGCCTTTTCTTCCTCGGCCACCATCAGGAATAACGCATCGAGTGCCTTGTTGGTGACATAGCCTTCTAAGTTCGCATCTTCGGATTTCACCAACCCAAAGCGGCTTCCTTTGTCAGCCAATGCATTGTATTGCTGAGCAAGACCCACCTGTGCGGTTTTGCTTTTCACGATGGGCAACAATTGTGTGTACAGATCCGCCTGTGATTTACTGCGGAAAAAATCGGTCACAGCCGTGTCGCCACCACCAAGCACCTGTTTGGCGTCTTCAACCGTCATGTTCTGGATTGTTTTTTTCAGCACAGCTTTTGCCTGTGGCACCGCAGCTTCTGCGGCTCGGTTCATGGACACTTCCATTTGATCCAGCTGCGAACCCATGCCCACCATTTTCAGCATGCCTTTGCTGTTTTCCAGAAAATCAGGCAGCTTGATTCGCACCGCCGGGTTGCCCAAAAAACCATCGGCCTTGCCCAAATTGCTCACTGCCGCGTCTGCTCCCTTGGTCAGGGTGGTGCGCAAAGCAGTCACAGCTTCCTTGCTGGTAATGCCAGACAAATCGGCGGACTGTGCAAACCCGACAAACAGCATGGCACACAGCACCAACAAAGAACGAACGGAATTGATCATATTGCGGCCTCCAAGCCAGATCGATTTTCAGGAATCAAGCAAACGCGCCTTGCGTTCTGCCCGAATGAAAATTTCAACGGCCTGGCCCTTATTCTTGGCACCCAAACGCAGAAAAATTTCCTTGATATGACCACGAACGGTGTCAGGGCTGATGTCCATTTCACGCGCCACTTCCTTGGCCGACAAACCCTCGGCGGTTTTGCGCATAATTTCAACCTGCTTCCAGGTCAAAGGTTTGTCGGAACCCGGCGCATAAATATTGGAATGGTATTCGTTGGTGGTCTTCTCGGGCAGACGGGGGGCGTCGTTGAGCACGCGGGCCTCAACCAGCAGCAAGTGCAGGGTACGCAGAAGCTCAGGGTACGTAGACGCTTTGTTGACGTAAAAATAACCTGCACGTTCGGCTTCACGCGCCAAGTGTTTATCAAGCACGCCAGAACAAATCAGCTTGGGGCAATCCGGAAACAACACCGCAAAGGTATTGATGGTGTTCACGCCCTTGGAATCGGGAAGATCGAGATCGGCAATGAGCACTTTGGGCTTGGCGTTGGCAGCCCTTGCTTTTTCCACGCAGTCCACCACAACAATCTCGCTGTTGACAAGAAGCTGTTCAATCATGTCAGCCAGCATGATTGAAATCATGGGGTGGTCTTCAACAATCAGAATGGTGGGTTTGTCCGTCTGCGTCATCAGGACATTGTACTGCGAAAACCTAGAGTCGTGCCGGTGGACTTGCCTGTGCCATCAGCCGTTCCCGACTGCCGTGAATGGCCGCCTGAATGTTTGGTACAAGCCGCTGGGCCACTTTCTCGCCCTCCAGCAAAAATTCGTGGCGCTGATCCAGATTCAGGGCATCTGCATGTTGCACACTGGGTTGAATCACCACATCGGCGCGCGCCAGTTCTGCGCGAATGGCCTGCTGGCTCAAAATATTGATGCTTTGGTCCAGCAAACCCCACCAACCCAAAGCCGCAGCACCCGTGCGTGGCTTCGCAGAGATATCCACCGCAATCACCACATCGGCCCCCATCTCACGGGCGGTAAGTACCGGTACCGGGCTGACCAAACCGCCGTCTACAAACTGGCGTTTGCCAATGCGGGTGGGCAAAAACACATTGGGAATACTGCACGATGCACGCACCGCCTGCCCGGCATTGCCGTAATTGAATGCTACTTTCTCCCCACTTTCCAAATCGGTGGCCACGGCTGCGAAGCGAATCGGGAATTGTTGAATGGCTTTGTTCTTGACCTGGGTATTGACGTACTGCTGCAGCTTTTCACCCACCAAAAAGCCCTGGCTGCTCAGGGTCAAATCGCGAATGTCTGCCTCTTGCATGCCCAAAGCCACGCGTTGAAGCGCATAGGCATTCATGCCGCTGGCATACAAAGCACCCACAAAACTGCCCGCACTGGTACCCACCACAATGCTGGGCTTGATACCGTGGTTTTCCAACACCTTGATCACGCCCACATGGGCAAAACCTTTCACGCCACCACCGCCCAACACCAGTGCAACAACGGGTTCCCGGGTTTTGGGCAACACAGGTTCCTGAGCTTGCGCTTCAGGCAAAGGAACGGGCTCGGGTGTAGGGGAAGGTGCAACCGTGGCGCAGGCCGACAAAACCCACACCAGCAACACAGGCCATAACGCGCCAAACCAATTGTTTTTCATACTTATTTTCAAAATTTAACTCAAGATCAAGATGCTACCGCAGTGCAGCAAACTTGGGTTGACTAAATACACTAACGGCAAACACACCCATGCGTTTACCGGGAACTCGAATCTAACCACCATGCCTAGAAAGGGTTATGTAAGTTCAATGTAAGGACAACATTGCCGTGCACCCAAAGGTCGGCAAGCTGACCGATGCCTCACTCGACCCCGATGGCAAAATTCCCGGATTCAAATATTGCTCTATTGCGGTGCACAAAAACTAGGGAAAACCCGAGTTTTGTCAAACTTTATTGTTTCCAGTGACACATAGAGAGTGATACGCGTTTGCCCAGTTTTGGACAATTTCAAGGTTTGTGACATCTTTAGTGTCAATCAATGCATTCGACGCACCTCAAAAGTGCGTGCTGGAGAACTCCTGGTGACTTTGCAGATTACCGCATCACATGATTTAATCACCCCCACGCTTGATCGCAAGATGAAGAACAACATCGCGCGCAAGTCGGGGCTTAAACAAGTCGCAGGCGACGTTTACAAGCGGCGCAGCAACTGGCAAAAAGCATGTGATTTCATCCAGGCTTCGCGTGCTGTTTCCGTGGTGGGTAAAGCGCATTTTGAATCCAAACAATACGCTCAGGCAGCTATTTTAAGGAAAAACCATCAGGCTGAGCAGCGGACGCAACTTCTTGATCGGGACCTCACAGATGAAGAATACGATGCTCAAGTGTGGAATTCCAATGGTGTCCAGAACCGGCTAACACGAGAGGACTTCGTTCGCTATAGCCAAAATCATTACACCGCCAAGGCCGGTGCTACACCACGCAACGTTCGGGCTGGAAAAATTTCCCATGTTGGGCATGCCCTTCACGGCATTTGTGAAATGAACGCCGCGCCCACCGGTATGACTTACAACATCCTGCGCAATACCACTCTGGGTTCAGTGGATGAAAAAAGCACAAAAAACAAAGCTTTAATGTTCGGATTGCTGGGCTTTATTGGTGTTGGGACCACCGAACTGTTGGGCGCACGCATTCGTAAGGCTGCCGACAGCGCCACATTCATGGGGCAGGGTCTGTCCAGTGTGTTGATCGCATTCCCGATCTTTTCTTCCTTCATGGGGCTTATAGGTACGCTTACGGGTGTCGCCAGCCAGATGGTGGTTGAAAAACAGGCTGTCAGCCCAGAACAACAATCGGGGTTATCGAGCGACCTTAGCAAAAATCTTCAAAAGCTGTTGTCGCAACTCAAGTCCATCAAAGACAAACCGGAATTGATCCAAGTCATGGGAAAAGCCATGCAGGGTCGAAACCACATCGTCAATAAAATCAAGTCTGACAGCTGCGATGCGCAAGGCGTGCCCGATATATTAAATGATGTGCTTGCAGTGGTTGATCCCACCAAAAGCGATATAGAAAACATGCGGGCCATGAAACAAGCCTTGGGATCTTACTTGCAAGTTGAAAAGCCCGAGGGCAGACAAGCAACCATGTGGGCGCGTTATCAGTATGCCAAAGCCGTGACCACAAAAGAAAGCCATTATGTTGCCCTGGTTAGTACCGTGGACCACATGGAAGTGGCCTATCCTCATGCGGCGGCGCTCAAGGATGCTCGGCGTTGGACTGAGGAAAAAGGCGCTCCCCGGGTACACGATGCCCTGCTCAATAACCTGGCAAAGCCCGCTGCATTGATCGATCGCGTGGCCAACACGAATATTTCAACCACACTCAAAAAATGGGGGAGCCAGAAGTACCGGGACGAGCAAGCGGCAAAATTAACTGATCCCCGCAGGGCATCAAAAAACCGTTTCAAAGGCGAGTACATGGCCAAGAACAGCCATCAGTACAGACCACTTACCCGATCACTCATCAGGGTGGCAGAGGGCATGCGCCTTTTCAACATGAACGTGGTACTGGCTTCGAATGCCAATTTGTCCAGAATATTCAATAACGTAGCCCTTCAAACCCAACGCACCGTGGGCACAGGCCCGTCTTCCCGCGTGATGGGCAACAGCGTCGGGCGGTTTTTTGGCGGCGCCTTGCTGGCCATCATCTTCGGCACGGTGATTCCAATTGCCGCAGACGCCACAGGCCACCCATCCACAGTCAGCACCAATGGAAAATTGCCTGTTGATTTCTCAATGACCAACATAGGCATTCTGATGTTCCTGCTGTCCACACCCACCCTGGCTGTCCAAGGGCTTGCGCAATTGGCCGCCAGAATCGAAGGCTGGGAGGGCAACATAAACAAAACCGTTAAAAAAGGTACGCCCACCATCAAGTTTTAGAGCCAACACAATGGTTGGCAAGCCTGGTTCAACTCTGCAATAATCAAGCCTTGGCATCATAGAACTTCACATACCCTATGAAATCAAATGCTTGCAAATTGGTGGATACTCAACGGACACCCAAACCGATTGCGGAGTTATTGCACAAAGTCGGTGTGAACATCAATGGCCCTGAACCACACGACATTCAAGTTAGTGACGAACGCGTGTTCGGAGCAGTCTTAAGCCACGGCTCACTGGGTTTGGGCGAGGCCTACATGAACGGCTGGTGGACGGTAGAAAAACTGGATGAAATGATGTTTCGCTTGATGCGAAGCGACGCCGACGAACTGGTTAAAGCATGGACCAAAGTTCAATGGGTACTGCGGGCCCTGCGTGAGAAAGTAATCAATTTACAAGCGCCTGCACGTGCATTCAAAGTGGGCGAGCATCACTACGACACCGGCAATGACTTGTTCGAAGCCATGCTGGATCCCCTCATGATTTATTCCTGCGGTTATTGGGAACAAGCACAAAGTCTGGAGGACGCACAGCTTCACAAACTCGACATGATTTGTAAAAAGCTTCAGTTAAAACCTGGTGAAAAACTGCTAGACATTGGTTGCGGTTGGGGCGGCTTGGCGTGGTATGCCGCAACACACTTTGGTGTTCAAGTGTTGGGTATTACGGTGTCTGCGCAACAGCAAGCGTATGCGCGTGCCCGTTGCAAAGGTTTGCCTGTGGCCATTGAGCTGATTGATTACCGCGATTTGACAGGTCAATTCGACAAAGTGGTTTCGGTGGGCATGTTTGAACACGTGGGCTTGAAAAACTACAGCGACTATTTTGATGCCGTACGCTGCCTGATGAAAACCAAAGGGCTGTTTTTGCTACACACAATTGGCGGATTTGAAAAAACCGAAGCCACGGACCCCTGGATCGACAAGTATATTTTTCCAAACGGAAAAATTCCATCGCCTGACGAAATCACCGAACATGTTGAAGGAAAACTGGTGCTGGAAGATTGGCATAATTTCGGCATCGATTACGACAAAACCCTGATGGCCTGGCATGCCAATTTTGAAAAGGCCTGGCCACAGCTTGAACAACACTACGGCGAACGTTTTAAACGCATGTGGACTTATTACCTGATGACCTGTGCTGCGTACTTCCGTGCCAGAAAGGGTATGTTGTGGCAGTTGGTGCTTAGTCACAGACAACGGCCTGAAACTTATCGAAGTATCAGGCTGCTCAATTCCGCTTAAACGTCAATATTCCCTGCTTTCAAAGCATTGCTTTCAATGAATGCCCTGCGGGGTTCCACTTCATCGCCCATCAAGGTCGTGAAAATTTGATCCGCTGCAATAGCGTCTTCAATCTGTACCCGCAGCAAGCGGCGCACAGTGGGATCCATGGTGGTTTCCCACAGCTGTTGTGGGTTCATTTCACCCAAGCCTTTGTAGCGTTGTTTCGACACCGCTTTTTCAGCCTGTTCACGCAGCCAGTGTATTGCTTCACGGAAACTTTGCACGGCTTGCACTTTTTGCTTTTCGCCCTCGCCACGCTGAATTTCAGCCCCTTCCAAAATCAGACCTTTGAAGGTTTTGGCAGCATGGGCCAACAGTGGGTAGTCTGCGCCGTGTACAAAATCAGGATCTATTGTTGTTACACGTACATTGCCGTGGTGGCGGCGGTGAATCAACACACGGTGCTTGTCAGTTTGCTCGTCAAACTTGGAAAACACCGTCATCACGGTTGGGTCAAGTACGGCCTGTAAACGGGCTGCACTGGCTTTCGAAGCTTCTTCCGTGTCAAGGTCCAGTTCCACACCTTCCACAATGGCGTTCAACACATCGGGATCGATCATGCGGCTTAGTCGGCGAACCACTGCTTCCACCGTTACAAACTGGCGCGCCAGTTCCTCAAGTGCATCACTTCGGATTGGTTCCAGGCCTTCACCGGGAATCAGCGCTGCTTTTTCCAGGGCAATGCCCAGCATGTACTGTGCTTCTTCCTGGTCATCTTTCAGGTAGCGTTCGTCTTTGCCGTGTTTCACCTTGTACAGCGGTGGCTGTGCAATGTAAATGTGACCATGCTCAACCAGCTCTGGCATTTGGCGGTACAGCAATGTCAGCAACAATGTACGAATGTGCGCACCGTCCACGTCCGCGTCGGTCATGATGATGATACGGTGATAACGCAGCTTCGCCAGGTTGAAATCGTCTTTGCCAATACTGGTGCCCAGGGCGGTAATCAGCGTCGTGATCTGTTCTGAAGTCAGCAGCTTGTCGAAACGTGCTTTTTCCACGTTCAGCACTTTACCGCGCAAAGGCAAAATGGCCTGGAATTTTCGATCACGGCCCTGCTTGGCCGAACCACCCGCAGAATCACCCTCGACGATGTAAATTTCACATTTTGCAGGGTCACGTTCCTGACAATCGGCCAGTTTGCCTGGCAGGCCAACACCATCCAGAACACCTTTTCGGCGAGTCATGTCACGGGCTTTGCGTGCAGCTTCGCGGGCACGCGCAGCTTCAACAATTTTCAGGCAAATCAGTTTCGCATCGTTGGGGCGTTCTTCAAGGAATTCACTGAGCACTTTGGCCACAATGTCTTCAACAGGCGCACGCACTTCGCTTGACACCAGTTTGTCTTTGGTCTGGCTTGAAAACTTGGGCTCGGGTACTTTCACTGACAACACACAGCACAAACCTTCGCGCATGTCGTCACCAGTCACTTCCACTTTCTGCTTCTTGGCAATTTCATTGACTTCAATGTATTTGCCAATTACGCGAGTCATTGCGGCCCGCAAACCAGTTAGGTGGGTACCACCATCGCGTTGCGGAATATTGTTGGTAAAACACAGCACCGATTCGTTAAAGCCATCATTCCACTGCATGGACACTTCCACACCAATGCTGGTGCCGGGAATGCCGCCATACGTTTCTGCCGGGCGTTCGCCTGCGGCATAAAACGTATTGGGGTGCAGAATTTTTTTGTTGGCATTGATGAACTCAACAAAACCCATTACACCGCCACTGCCAGCGAAATCATCTTCTTTGCCAGTGCGCTCGTCTTTCAAGCGAATGCGTACACCGTTGTTCAGAAAACTCAGTTCGCGCAAACGCTTGGCCAAAATTTCATAGTGGAAATCATTGTTCTGCTGAAAAATTTCCGTGTCGGGCAAAAAGTGAACTTCCGTACCGCGTTTGTCAGTGGTGCCCACCACTTTCATGGGCGACACATCCACACCATTTACTTGTTCAATGATGCGGTTCTGCACAAAACCACGTGAAAATTCAAGTTGGTGGACTTTGCCTTCCCGACGAACAATCAAGCGCAACCAGCTTGAAAGTGCATTCACACAACTAACACCCACACCGTGCAAGCCACCGGAAACTTTGTAGCTGTTCTGGTTAAACTTGCCACCTGCGTGCAATTCAGTCAAAGCGATTTCTGATGCAGAGCGCTTGGGCTCGTGCTTGTCGTCCATCTTTACACCGGTCGGAATACCCCGGCCGTTGTCGGTCACACTGATGGAATTGTCCGCGTGAATGGTCACTACGATGTCATCGCAGTAGCCAGCCAGTGCTTCATCAATGGAGTTGTCGACCACTTCAAACACCAGGTGGTGCAGGCCCGTGCCATCGGATGTATCACCGATGTACATGCCAGGCCTTTTGCGCACTGCTTCCAGGCCTTCAAGAATTTGAATGGCACCTTCACCGTAATCGGCGCCAGTGGTTTGCTCGGGCAAGATACCGCCGTTCTGTGTTTCTGAAGTCATAGGGTGTTGTTGTGTTTTCTTTCTTAAATACGCATGGGCATGACGACGTACTTGAAATCGTCTTTGCCTGGGGTGGTCACCAATGCACTGCTGTTTCCGTCTTGCAACGTGAACTGCACGGTTTCCGACTTGAGGTTGTTCAACACATCCAACAGGTAGTTTACGTTAAAACCCACATCAATCTCGGGTCCTTGGTATTCCACTTCCATTTCATCCCGGGCTTCTTCCTGATCCGAGTTGTTGGCCACAATGGTCAAGCCATTGGCACCCAGCACCCAGCGAATGCCGCGAAACTTGTCGCTGGTCAGGATAGATGCGCGTTGCAACGAGTGCAACAATGCGTCGCGAGATATCACCACATGGTGTTGATGGGTTTTTGGAATAACCCGCTGATAATCAGGAAACTTGCCCTCAACCAGCTTGGTAATCAAAGTGATGTCGGAAAAAGTGAATTTTGCCTGATTGCTGGCCAAATCGATGGTCACAGTGTCGTCAGTGTCGTTTAACAAACGTGACAATTCCAGCACAGTTTTGCGCGGAACAATCACTTCATGCTTGGCCGTACCACCATGACCAGGCGCATCAGCATACGCCAGCCGGTGTCCATCCGTGGCCACAGCACGCACGCAGGCGCTTTCAATGACCAACAAAACACCGTTCAGGTAGTAACGCAAATCTTGTTGGGCCATTGAAAAGTGCACCATGCCCAACAAATTTTTCAACATTTTTTGGGGCAAACTGATTTGCGTAACCCATTCCTTGGGTTCCTGCACCAGCGGAAAGTCTTCAGCAGGCAGGGTTTGCAATGCAAAACGGCTTTTCTTGGCCTGCACCGACATTTTTTTGCCGTCCAGTTTCACCATCACATCCGAGTCTTCGGGCAGCGATCTCAAAATATCCAGGAATTTTCTCGCAGCCACTGTGGTGGCGGTGTCTTCACCACCTGCACCCACTTCAGCACTGGTTTGAATCTGCATCTCAATGTCAGAAGACAGCAGTGTCAGCAGGCCGCCTTGTTTCTTCAACAAAATGTTGGCCAACACCGGCAAGGTGTTTCGACGTTCGACGATGTTGCTGACGATTTGCAGTTTTCGAACCAATGCATCGCGTGAGCTATGAATTAATTCCATTTAATATTTCCTTATAGGATTAGTTAATAGAGTTGATTCATTTCTGTGGACAACTCCATTTTTCCCTTTGAATTGAGCTTCTTGGGTTCTTTCAAAATTGGTGTAGAACTACCGGGACTCGATCTGCATACTGTGGATAACTTTTCCGGAATTTCCAGGGTTCTTTTTTTTCTGTGGATAACTCGTCTCTTTGTGCACTGTTGTTACATACTTTTCCACAATTCTAAATCAACCCTTCAAGGTTTGGTCCAGCACGTGCAGTGCATGGTTCAACTCTGAAGACTTATTACGCAATTCCGATATTTTGTTTACTGCATGCAGTACGGTAGTGTGGTCACGGCCACCAAACAATTCACCAATTTCCACGTAACTTTTCTCGGTCAGTTCTTTGGCCAAATACATGGCCACCTGGCGTGGCAGCACAATTTGCGCCTGCCTGCGCTTGGAAAACATGTCCGCCACCTTGATTTTGTAGTAATCGGCCACTGTTTTCTGGATGGATTCTACGGATACTTGCCCGTGGTGTACGGAAATCATGTCGCGCAAGGCTTCGCGCACCAGGTCCATGGTCACTGGTTTGTTGTGAAACGATGCAAACGCCATAATGCGGCGCAAAGCGCCTTCCAGTTCGCGAATGTTGCTTCGCATGTGTTTGGCTACGAAAAAGGCCACGTCCTCTGAAAACACGATTTTTTGCTGTTCTGCCTTTTTCAGCAGAATGGCAACTCGCATTTCAAGCTCGGGTGGTTCAATGGCCACAGTCAAACCGCTGTTGAAACGCGAAATCAACCGGTCGTCCATACCCTGGATGTCTTTCGGATAAGTGTCGCTGGTGATGATGATTTGCTTCTTGGCTGCAATCAGTTGCTCAAAGGCATAGAAAAACTCTTCCTGGGTGCGGCTTTTGCCGCCAAAAAACTGAATATCATCGATCAGTAGCAGGTCGAGCGAGTAATAAGACCGTTTGAATTCTTCAAAAGCCTTTTTTTGGTAGGCTTTCACCACATCGCTGACGTACTGTTCAGCGTGAATGTATCGAATCTGGGTATTCGGATTTTGTTCCAGCAGGCGGTTGCCTATCGAATGGATCAGGTGGGTTTTACCCAAGCCCACACCACCGTACAAAAACAGCGGGTTATAACTCACGCCTGGGTTGGATGCCACTTGCTCCGCAGCAGCCCGGGCCAGCTGGTTTGCCCGGCCCGACACGAAGTTGGAAAAACAGAGGTCGCGGTTCAAGCGGCTGCGCTCATATACTGTTGCGGCTATTTCATCGCGCTTGACGGCTGCTACTTTTGTCCCGCCTTGGGTGGTGTTTTCGTTGTTCGATTTCGCTGCAGGGGCGGTTTGAGGCATCATCGGGCTGGCCTGTTTGGCCGCAACCTGCCACTGAATGGCCATGTCACAGCCAAAAAACTCGGTGGCCAGTTCATTGAACCTGCCACCGTAGTTGTTTAAAACCCAATCCAGTTTAAAGCGGTTAGGTGCTGCCATGCTAAGGCTGGCTGTGTCTTCATCAAATTCAACCACGGTCAATGGTTCGATCCACAGTTTGATCTGTTGGGCCGGAATTTCCTTCCGAAGCGCTTCAACACAGTGGTTCCAAAATTGATCAATCACGTTATGAACAGCCTTATTATTCGGATGAACTGCTTTGCAGGAATTAACACTTAGCGCTACATTGTATCCAAACCCCCACGGATTGAGTGAGTCTTTCCTGGTCTTCAGGCGAACTTGCAGATTTTTCTAGGTTTTCTTCTCGTTTGCCGCTATAATTTTGGGTTCCCTTGGTGTGCGCTTTGAAGTAATTCAGCAGCACCCTGGGTTATAACTGAGTTACCACCTATTTTTCCGCCAAATTTTAAGCCCATGTGGGCCAGAGGCTTGCCATGAAACGCACTTATCAACCTTCTAAAGTTCGCCGTCAAAGAACACACGGCTTTTTGGTTCGTTCACGTACCCGTGGTGGTCGTGCCGTGCTGCGCGCGCGCCGCTCCAAGGGCCGTGCACGTTTGTCCGTTTAAGCTTTAGTGCATTGAAAATTCTGAATTGCGCGGGGTGGATTCCGGGTCGCATGCGACAAAAATCACTCGATCTGAATCATTTGGTGGTCTGTTAAAAACAAGGCCAGTGGCCAAAACAGATCGGCTGATGCTTCACGCATTGTTTCAAGACACCCCCCCGCAGTTCGGAATCCTGATTCCCAAGCGCCTGGCCAAAAGGGCAGTGGATCGAAACGCATTAAAACGTTTGATTCGAAATGCCTGTCACGATACGCTGGGTAACTACCAAGGCAAATTCCTGGTTCGCTTGAGTAAGCCAGTGAAAGCAGTAGGTCATTCAGATCGAGCGGCATGGTGGACAGAACTTCAACAACTTTTCAGCGATCTTGCACGGCGCGCGCCATCACAGCGATAATCCGTGGTTACCAGCTTGCTGTCAGTCCGCTTTTCCCTCCATCCTGCCGTTTTTACCCAAGTTGTTCGGAATATGCCCTTGAAGCAGTTAAAATTCATGGCGCATGGAAAGGCGCGGCCATGTCATTGGGCCGTATTTGCCGATGCAACCCCTGGAATGCAGGTGGGCTGGATTTGGTTCCAAAGCCCCGCGGCACCAGTCACGATTCAAAGTAATTAAGGATTTCAATGGAAACGCGCAGGCTAGTCCTCTTGATGATTTTCAGTTTGTCCCTCGTCATGTTGTGGGACAACTACCAGGCTTCGATCGGCAAGCCCACCCTGTTTGGTTTAAATACCAGTGTACAAACCGCTGACAAAAACAAAATCAGTCAGAAAGGTGCCAATGGCCAAGCCAATGACCTGCCTCAAGCGCCTGCAGCTTCGTCAAAAGATTTGCCCGCTGACCCCAGCGCCATTGCTGCAACCGTAGCGGAACCCGCAGAAACTGCGAGAACCATTGTTGTAAAAACAGATGTTCTTGAATTGCAGTTTTCCACCCAAGGCGCGCAGTTGATCGGTTCCAAACTGTTGAATCATCCCTCGGCTGAAAACCCGGAAGAACCTGTTCAATTATTTGAGCAATCCCCCAAGCGCACTTACCTTGGCCAAGCCGGGCTGGTGGGCGTTCAAGATGCTCCCAATCACCGTACTTTGTTTGAACTGGTGCCAGGCCCCACAGATTTCGAAGCAGGCAAAGACAGCCTGAAGCTGGTTTTCAAAGCCACCAGTGGTGGCATCGAAAGCCAGTACACCTACACCATTTACAAGAACCGGTATGATCTGGATCTCGTGATGCTGGCGCGCAACACAAGTACAGAGCCGGTAACACCCAGTGCGTATGTTCAAATTACACGCGATGGAAATTCGCTTGAAAGCGATTCCTCCCTCTATGCAACGTTCACCGGTCCGGCAGTTTATACGCCCGAAAAAAAGTACCAGAAAATCAAGTTTGACGACATTGCAGACCGCAGTGCCGAGTATGTAAAAACAGCGGACTCCGGTTGGCTGGCAATGATTCAACACTACTTTGTGTCGGCAATCATTGGTCAAGATGGTCCGCGCGAAAACTACACCCGTCAGGTTGAAGCCAATCTGTATTCAGTCGGTTTGGTCAGTAGTTTGGGCGTTGTTACACCGGAACAGACTGCCACCTATTCCGCCAAGCTGTACACAGGCCCACAAGACCAGCGAGTGCTCGAAGAACTATCACCTGGCCTTGACCTGGTGGTCGACTACGGTTGGTTGACCGTGATTGCCCAACCCATTTACTGGTTACTTGAAAAAATCCATGGCTACATAGGTAATTGGGGCTGGGCAATTGTTGTGCTGACCATTTTGATCAAGCTGGCGTTTTTTCCCTTGTCTGCCGCAAGCTACAAGTCGATGGCGAAAATGCGCAAGGTTGGCCCGCGCATGCAAAAGCTGAAAGAACAGTATGGCGAGGACAAAATGGGCTTTCAGCGCGCCATGATGGAAATGTACAAACGAGAGAAAATCAACCCCTTGGGCGGTTGCATGCCCATTGTGGTTCAGATCCCCGTGTTCATTGCCTTGTACTGGGTGTTGCTGGCCAGTGTGGAAATGCGCAATGCGCCGTGGCTGGGTTGGGTAACCGATTTGGCTGCACCAGATCCTTTCTACATCCTGCCCGTGGTGATGGCGGTGACCATGTTCATTCAAACCAGGTTGAACCCCACACCACCCGATCCTGTTCAGGCCAAGATCATGATGATCATGCCTTTGGTGTTTTCGGTCATGTTCATTTTCTTCCCGGCAGGCTTGGTGCTGTATTGGGTGGTTAACAATATTTTGTCAATTGCCCAGCAGTGGGTAATTACGCGTCAAATTGAGTCTGCACCAACCACAGCACGGTGACCCTATCGTGGCCATCGCCACCGCGCCCGGTAAGGGCGGGGTGGGGGTGGTGCGATTTTCTTTTCCTTCCCCAAAGCAATTTGAATCATTTTGCCTGGTGTTTTGCGGCAAGTTGCCCAAACCGCGCCATGCAACGCTTCTGACCCTCCGTGATTCCGATCAACACGCCATCGACGAAGGCATTGTGTTGCTGTTCAATGCACCGGCCTCGTTCACGGGTGAATATGTTTTGGAATTTCAAGGTCACGGTGGGCAGGCCGTGTTACAGGCTGTATTGGGCCAGGCGTTGACCGTGGGGCGGCAATTGAATATTCCATTGCGTCACGCAATGCCGGGCGAGTTCACACAACGTGCGTTTTTGAACGACAAGCTTGATTTGGCGCAAGCCGAAGCGGTGGCCGATCTAATTGATGCGGGTTCAGTGTCCACAGCCAAAGCGGCAGCCGCATCGCTTAGTGGCGTATTTTCGAAGCAGGTCAATGCGCTCGCAGATCGAATAGTGCACTTGCGCTTGTTGCTGGAAGCGACGCTGGATTTCCCCGAAGAGGAAATCGAGTTTCTCGAGAAGGCCGATGCAAAGGGTCAGCTTCGCAATATTTTGCAGATGCATCAGGATTTGTTGCTTGCTGCGCAAGAGGGTGTGAAGTTTCGTGATGGTTTGCAAATTGTGCTGGTGGGCGAACCCAATGTGGGTAAATCAAGTTTGCTCAATGCGCTTGCAGGGGAAGACGTGGCCATTGTGTCCGCCATTGCAGGCACCACGCGCGACCGTATCAAGCAGGAATTAAATATTCGGGGCATTCCCCTGGTGTTGGTGGATACCGCGGGCTTGCGTCACACCGCCGATGAGGTAGAAATGATCGGAATTGAACGCACCCGCAAATCGGTTGAAGAAGCGGATTTGTTGTTGGTGCTGAAAGATGCAACATGCCCGGAAGCGGACACTTTCGATACGCACCTTGCATTGCCTGAGAAGCTGCCCAGCCTGGTGGTATACAACAAAGTGGATCTGCTGGTTGATCGTTCATTGCACCAATGCCATGCGGGCAACACAATTCATGTGTCTGCAAAAACCGGTGATGGCCTTGAACAGTTGAAAGATTCGATTTTGGCCAAAGTGGGAATTGCCCACACGCCTGACCATGGTTTCATGGCACGTCAACGCCATGTGGATGCGCTGATGGTGTGCGGCCAACACTTGACCATTGCGCATGAGTTTGCGCAGCAAGATGATCGTATTCTGGATTTGTTTGCCGAAGAGCTACGCCTGGCACACGACGCATTGGGCGAAATAACCGGCCGCATGTTGCCCGATGATTTGCTGGGCTTGATTTTCAGCCGTTTCTGTATCGGAAAGTAAACCGGTCCAAGCCGTGTTAATCGCACAACACCAGTGAAGGTTCCGCAAACACCATTTGCTCAAGCAACCCGGATTCCTGTTCAAACACGGCACTGAGAAACATCAATTGCTCGCACAGTGACTGAATTGATTCATCGTGACTTTGTGGGTCGATGTGAACAATCTTCTGTGTGTTTTCCACTTCCAGCAGGTATTGTTCCATCAGGGTTTGTAACGTCGGCTTGTTCAAGGCCCAGGTTTTCAATTGCACAACCAAGGCAAATCGAGCTTGTGCCGAACGGGTTTTCCTCAGTTGCTCACCGAAATATTTCAGGCCGTGCGCAGCATTGTCCAGTTCCATTGTCACGCGTGATTCCGCTTGACGGAAGTAAAGCGGTTCGTGCGTGTCTGTGCTGTGTTCTTGAACCAGTGCAATGTTCATGGTGCCGTGCTCCACAAGGGATTCATCATGGTTTCATCTTACGGGTTTCAGTTTCTTTGCCCATTCCGTGAATTGAGGATGCTTGTTTGTGATGCCCCCCCAAATTGCGGAACCCTTTGCATGAAAGGACAAACTGCAGTCTTAATTGTTCGGGCAAATTCATGTACTCTTTGCGGTGAAGAACAGACTGAATGGTCCGATGGCTTGAATTGACCTGCTAACAATGAAAAATCAAAAAATACTGGTGCTGGAAGACCACCCTCTAATTTCCATGGTGATTGAGGATGTTTGCAAAGACATGGTGCCCCATGCGCAACTGACTGTTGTAACCAGCCTTTTGCAAGCGCGTGAACATGTGTTCGAGCGCCCGGACCTGATCATTTTCGATTTGACCCTGACCGATTCTCGAGGCAAAGAAACCATTGATTGGCTCGATTCCATGTTCCCGAATGTGTGCGGCTTGATTTATACCGGTTTTGTGAATGAGGATATTCAGGCCAGGGCAGTGCAGTCCGGCTACACGATCATAGACAAGGCCTGTAGCCAGTCGGTGTTGGCCAAAGAAATAGAAGCGGCGTTGTTCCGTTCAGGTATCTTGAGTCGATCAACTTCAGAGCCTGCGCCCGCCAATGAGCATCAATCCAATATCGTGGCCTATCCGGGTGCCAAACCACTGACCTGGCGGCAAGTTGAAATTATGCGCATGACAGCCGAAGGTTTGTCGGCGAAAATGGTGGCTCAGAGAATCGGGCTAAGTCCCGAAACCGTTCGGGGACATATCCGGGAAATTTTCAAGCGCCTTGAGGTGTCCAACAAGGCGCAAGCGGTCAATGTGTTTTTGAAAGCCGAGCGAAGTGTAAAAATGAAACTCAATGATTAGGGTGAGGCACCCGTTTCAAATCAACACCCACAGTGAGGGTGCCAATCATGGACTCTCCATCGTAGACAGGCACGCTGACTTGCGCAATCATGGCTTTGGTGCTGTCATCCCACCGTGCACGTGAGATAAAAGAATCGGGTTTTCTAGAGGGCACATTGCTGTCAAATATTTCCAGGAATTTTTCTTCATCCCCTTGCCAAAAATCAGTAGTGACTTTGTTCATGGCCAGGGTTTCACCCTGATTGCCAGTCAAAATTACTTCCTTGAAGTAGACTTTCCTGTTCATTTCTACAGCCAATAGCGCTGATATTCTTGATCCCAGAATTTCTTGTGCCTCTGGCAGTTTGCCTTGCATTTTGATCCAGCGGGTGTCCAGATCCAGAATGGCAGCGTTGCTCATTTGCTTTGCATTGCCGGCCTTGACGGCGTCTACTACTTCTTTCCGTGCAGCAATGGCCTGGATTTCCCTGACCATGGTACCTACACAGAACGCATGCGCTTGACCACCCGCACCCACGAGCAAGACGAGCAGTAGCCATGATGGCCAAGCACTAAACCGGACAAGCCAATTTGAGGGTTTTCCTTGTTTCATGTGTGTGGCTTACTCTGCCAGTACCTTGATCAATCTCAGTTTCGACTTTGCGCCATTCTCTTGCAATTCGCTTTGTGTCACATAGCCAAGAGCATTCGGATTGGTCAGCAGCATCTGGATCATGTGTTTGCTGTCGCGTGCCACGGTGGGAGCCTTGCTGACACCAATGCATTCGAGCAAGCGTTGAACCGTTTTGAATTCTTCATTGGTAAAGCCAAGTGTGCTTAAAATGAAGTGGCTTCGTTCTCGAAATGCCTCGTCACGGTCAATGACCAGCACGTTGGTACTGCCGACCATCTGGCTTTGGCCTGTGTACAGGTCGCGTAGTTTGGTTTTTGATATTTCACTGAAATGCAGTTTACTTGAACCAACCAGCACCACCTCCGCATGCGCAATGCGTGGCGCTGCCACCACTGCAAGGCCGAGCATGATTGCTTGAATGAAATATTTCACATCAAACCCTTGAAAATACTTTTACTACTTTGGGCAAGTTCTTGATACTAAAAATACTTAGAACTTTTTATTTTTGTGTGTTACTGCCAAGTCAGTGTAAAACAAGCCTCAATTGAAAACAAACAGTTCGGTATTTGAGGTCAATTTTTCCCAAACCGGTTGATCAGTACCAGTATTTTTTCCGCTTCATCGACAATCTTGGGCCACACTTCTTTCATTTCTTTTATTACAGCAGGACCCGCAGATGCATTTTCCAGTGATTTGTCCATGCGTGAAAATTGCTGCTGTACGCTTTCAGTACCCAACATACCCAGCACCCCGGCCAGCGAATGTATTTCCCGTTTCAGGGTCTGGATGTCATTCTGGTTCACACAGTCTTCCAGGCGTTCAATCAAGTTTTCACTGGTTTGCAAAAATTTGCCCAGATATTTGGCCATGCGTTCAGGCTCAAAGCTGTCTACCTTGAAAATCGACGCGTGTTTGGGTGCAATTACCTCGGGACCTATTGGGTCCTGAAGCTCCAGCGGCCCGGTTCTCATTTCAAAACCGGTTAGCACGCCTTCGTTGTTGCGCAGGCAACGTTTTATTGCATCGAACAGGTTTTGTTCATGAAACGGTTTGGTCAATACATCGTTAATTCCGTGTTCTTCACATCGCACACGCGTTTGTTCGAAGGCGTGTGCGGTCAGTGCCATGATGGGGGTGACACAATGCACAGCATTTTCTCGCACCCACGTTGCCAACTGGTAGCCGTCCACAAAGGGCATTTCCAGATCCGAGATTATCAGGTCGAAGGGTTCGGGTGTGTTCTTGAGAATCTGGATGGCTTCTCGCCCGTCTTTGGCACAGCGGATCTGGTAATTTTTCGGGCTCAGGAAGTCCAGCAACAACTCCATGTTCAATGGGTGATCTTCTACAATCAAAATATTGGCGGTGCGCGCAACGGAGTTACCTGTCATCTGCCCAGTCTTGGGATTCTTTTTCTTGTCGGTCTTGTGGTTGAGCAACACGTCGTGGTTGCTAATTTTCCGTTCTGCAAGTTTCATCAAGTGAACGGGCAGGATAGGGGTAGTCAGCACCTTGTTGTTGGCATCTGCGCCATGTACGCGTTTCAGTTCGCTGGCGTTGCGGTTTGACAGCCAAATCAGGTTTTCACGCTGCTCAAGCAGGTTGGTTTGCAACAATGACAACAGTTCAGGCGATGTGGTGGCAATGTCACTGTCAATGAACACAATGTCTTGCGGTTCGAAAGGCCGATGCTCCATGACCAGTTCTTCCGGCGAAAGCGCGGCCAAAGGCACATAGAACTGATCCAGAATGCTGGAGATAGAACGGTGCAGTTTCTGGTCAAGTGAGCATATGAATGCGCGTTTGATGTCTGGGCTGTGGAGCAAACTGGGGTTGCGGGCTGGTGCCTCGGCTTCCTGGATTTTCAGGTTCAATGTGAAGTAGAACACCGAGCCACGTCCGGGGGTGGAGTGGGCGTGAATGTCTCCCTCCATCAAGTGCACCAGTTCTTTGGCAATGCTCAAGCCCAGCCCACTGCCGCCGAACATGCGTGTGGTGCTTGAATCGGCTTGCGTAAATTTGTCGAACACGCGTTGAAGCTGGTCTTTGCTCATGCCAATGCCCGTGTCACTGACGCTGAATTGTAGCGTTACCTGATCATCGAGCTGCTTGAGTACTTTGACGGTCAGGTTGACATGACCTTCCGAGGTAAATTTGATGGCATTGCCGATCAGGTTTTTCAGGATTTGCCCAACTCGAAGCGAGTCGCCCACAAGGCGGTTCAGGGTCGATTGCAAGCCTTTGCCTTGCAGGGTGTAAAGCAGGCGGATATTTTTGTCCAGTGCGGAATTGCCCAAAGTTCCAAACACCTCTTCCAGCACATCGTCCAGCCTGAAAGGACGTTGTTCCAGTTTGAACATGTCCGATTCGATTTTGGACAAATCCAGAATGCTGTTGAGCAAATGCAGCAGGTTGTCCCCTGACAATTGAATTTTGCTCAAGTAGTCTTTCTGTTTTTCGTTGAGTTCGGTTTTCAGTGTCAGCGCGGTCATGCCCAATATTGCATTCATGGGCGTGCGAATTTCGTGGCTCATGTTGGCAAGGAATGAGCTCTTGATTCGCGACTCATTTTTGGCCCTTTCTTTCTCCACATTGGCCAGGCTTACTTCTTCCAAGGCCTGTTTCACCCGTTCGCTTTTTTCCAGGTCGCGTTGAAAGGAGCGAATCATCCTGTTGAAAGCACGAATGAGCAAGTTGATTTCATGCGAGCCCGTGCGGTTGTTCACGCGCACTGTGTAGTCGCCCTTCATGATTTCTTCGCTGGCGTTGTACAGCGAGTTGATGGGATCAATCACCTTCTTTTTGATTGACACCAAGCCCACGAACAAACCAAGCAGGAACAGCAGGGTGAACACCACATCCAGATAAACGCTGTAAGTCAGTTCTTTGCGTGATGCATCAATCAAGCCCAGGTAGCGGGTTTTCTCGCGTGCAATAAAGCTGGACAGCTCGAAAGACAGTGCGTTGGTCAGTTCAATGTGTTCACGGTCAAACAGCATGCCGAATGTGTCACGCACTTCCGGTGGAGAAAGGAATTTGTCGTCGGGTTTGTCGACAAAGCGCGTGATGCCGCTGGCAAATGCATTCAGTTCATTGCGTTCCAGCCGGTGCCGCAGGTCGAGAATGCGTTCAATGGCCGGCTCGTTTTCGGAAATGAACCGAAGGGAATAAAGTCGTTCGCTAAGATTCTGACCAATACCCCAGGACACAGCGGAATCTTTTGTCTGGCCTGTGATCACATCGACCCAATAATCCACCTCAACCTCGGAGGTGTAAATCCGACTTCCATTGTGCAAGCCGACAATGTCGAGATAGTGGTTGATGTATTCCGGATTGCGACTGGCTGCGTACAGCAGAACCAGCTTGCGCATGGCTTCGAACTCAGCCAGGGTTCTTGTCAGGATTGCCTCATCCGAGGCCCAGGCGCGGTAGTAGTCCTCTTGTACGGTCTGCTGATGAATCGATATGCTTTTCACCCCGATGCCGAATATGGAAAAAACCACGATCAGCAGGGCGAAAATTCGAATAAGCAGAGAAAGTTTCATGGCCTAGCCTTGTTCTTGGTGTTATCCGGCCAGAACTCAGTTGCTTTGTGCTTCTTCAAGCAATCGTGATTGTCTTTCTGCCTTGGTGAAGATCGACACCGCATGGGCTCGGTTTTGGGCGCCCAGTCTGACAAGGACTTCACGCATGTGGGCGCGTACGGTCTCAGGGCTGAGGTTCATGTCACGGGCCGCCTCTTTGGCGGTCATGCCGACAGCAATGCGGCGCATGATTTCAACCTGTCTCCAGGTCAGGGGTTTTTTCGATCCAGGTGCAATGATGTTGGACTGAAATTCGTTTTTTGATTTCATTTTGTCCGCGTTCATGCCTTCCGGACAGTTTACACCCACGGCCATCAATCCTTTCATGACGGCGTTCAGCAATTCGTGGTAGTCGGCAGACTTTCGGACACAGGGGATTCCCATGTCTTTCAGCTCTTGCAAGATGCCATCGTGCGTGGTTCCGGTAAAGGCCAGCAATTGGGAAAAGGGATAAAGGCTGCGCACCCGTTTGGCAGAGTCAATGCCTTCGCAATCTGGCAGGTTCAGGTCGAATATCACCAAGCGAGGGTTTTCTTGCACATGTTGTTCACTGGCTTGAATGCTGGGAACTTTTCGAACGTTCAGGTCTGGTGCGTGCTCGGTTAGCATGTCCGCAAGCATCATTGACACCAGAGGGTGATCTTCGACCAGAAGTACAGCGTTGGGGCTCATGAGGCAACCCTCCAAGTTTTATTTTGCCTGAAAAAAAGCGGAATCGGTGTTATCGATTTCTTGAATTTATGTTACGTGCTTACCCTCTTGATGGTGACCCTTCATTTGGAGGATGGCTTCATTTGAAGCGTGTGAGGCTTCAAACTGATTCGTCCCCCAAATAGGGGGGGATCACTTTGTGTCTACAGTATGCCACGGGTCATCCACTAACCTAACATCATTGGGTATTAATGCCGACTGACTAGGTGATTGTTGTGAGCGAATCCGGATCAAAACTTTTGGAAGTGTGGGTTGCTGAGGATTCTCCTTTTTATCGCCTGGTGGTTGAAGAGGCGATTGAGGAGATAGCCAAAGTCACCTATTTCGCTATTTCACTGACCGTGTTTGAACGGTTCGGTGACATTCGCCAAGCCTTTGACGAAGCCGAGCAAGGCCTTCGCGCCTTGCCTGCGGCGGTGTTGTCTGATCTTCATTTCCCAGACAATGCATACGATGACTTGCATGACATCCTGGCTTTCTATAGCCGTTACGTGCATGTGGTGCCTGTGTCTTATATGTCGTGCAATCTGGAAAGTCTGGAGTTGGCCGAGAGCCTGACCGAGCATCGTTCAGATGCATTGCAAAAAGCCAGGTTTTTGCGCAAAGACACTTCCTCAACCATGAGCAATCTGGTCAAGACCATTCACTGCATGGTGTTTGCACCACGCACCCAGAACCTTAGTTTGGGCGCCACACTGGTTTAAATCTTCCTAGTTGTCAAATACCCTGAATACGATAAGGAAGCACGGCGCGTTGCGTGCTGTGTCCAGAAACGGGGAGATCAGAATGTCACAGTTTACTTTTTGTTCTGGGTTAACTTCGTACTCGGTCTTCACCAAAACCTTTTGTCGGCTCAGAAATGCAACCAGCAGTTGCCGATAGTGGCGTGTGGGAATGCGCCCATGAATCAGATGGTATGGGTTGCGCCCCAGCCATTTGTCTCTGCTTTGCCCCACGAATGTCTCGAAGGCGGAATTTACATAGAGCAAGCCGAATGGTTCTTTGGTTTTCCGGATGTCGTTGGTCACAATGATGATTTCACGGATCTGTTCGATCGCGGAATTCAGCATGTACAAATCGCTGCTCTGGTTTTTTCGTTTGGTTACGTCTTTGATCAGGATGGTGTAACCGGAGCCGGATTTAAAAACGCGAAGCGAAATCCAGCGTTTGATGAACCCCACGAATTGTTCAACCGATTTTGAAACCCCGACTTTATTGACAGATTCAAGCAATGCAGCAAACTGTATTTTGTCCAGGTCTGGAATCAACTCTTCTAGCGGCAAGGCATGCACAAACAACTCGCGGTCTTTCTGCAGCAACGTCTTGGCGTTGCGGTTGACGAAACTGACATTCAGGCTAGCGTCTATTTCAATCAGTCCGTCTGTCAGATTGTCTACGATCAGGTTGTAGGTCAGCAGATTTTTTTCCAGCGCCTGTTCAACCCGCTTGGTCTCCGAGATGTCGGCGATGGATCCATACAAACCCATGGGCACGCCATCTTCACCAACGGATGGGCGAATCATGATGCGGAACCATTTCTTTTTGTCCTCAGTTTGTGAGGCTTCAAATTCAAGACTTGCAGGTTTCCTGTTGTTGATGCATTCGATGAACAGCACGGCGATATTTCGACCCGAGAGTCTCGACAAAATTGAACTGAGGTGGAAGACCGAATGAAGGGAATCCTTGTTGACCCCCAGCACCTCGCGCAACATGTCCGTGGTTTTCAGTGAGCCACTTTCCAGATGGTAATACCAGCCCCCCACCTTGCCCAGTGTGCCTGTCAGGTTCAGCAGGCTTTCATCAAAAATGGATTTTTGCGCCGACGAAGACTTGTTGATCAATGCGGTGAATACGGCATCCACAGTGGGTTTGTTAAATGCTGTAAATCGTTTTTTCGGGTTCAACTCCATTCGCAACCAAGTGCGGTCGTCATGAATGTTCAGGCGAACCCATGCTTCGCTGGGTGAATTGTTTTTCAAACATAGCGCCAGCGTTTTCCGGAATGTTTCCTGGTCTTCTTTGTAAAGCAAATCAACAAAACTTTCTTTTTGCCTGATTTTGGTAATTTCCTGTTCACTGGCACTTGCCAGCCCGGTGATGAAGCCTTGATGATCCAGCGACAATTTTCCTTTGACTGTTTCACGTAGAAATGACTTTGGAAAGCGCTTCAAATCCACCTGAATTTCCATGCGAGGCGTGTTGGTCTCGTTGGCAGAGGGACTTATTTCAATGGGTGTTGCGGTTACGTTGTGGATTTTTTTGACCAACCCAAACAAGCGTTGATCATTCGGGTTACCGTTGTCGTACACCTGTTCTTCAAAACGGACGATGTCCCCGCTGGGCAAGCGGACACGGTAAACGAATGGATTGCCTGTTCTTTCAAGCCGAGCCGTGCTTACCATGTCCCTGTCTTCTGCCAGGGGCAAGTCGAAGAACCACTTTGCCTGAACAAGCCGGGTTTGCGACAGGCACAACCATTTTTCCATGGATGGAGACAGTTCAATCTGTCCATTCTGGCTGGCACTTTTCCAGCTGCCCAGTCCCTGCTGGTTGCTGTGTAATTGGGAGGGTATGGAATTTACTTCTGCTGATTCTTTGACTTTTACCGCGCGCTCAACAAGATTGTGTTCAACCAGTTTGCCCAATGCCGAGGCAATCGAAATTTCTGCCTTGCTCCAAGATCTGGGTGCATTGTCCAGCACGCAAAAAGTACCGATGTTGTTGCCCTTAAGGGATTGAATTGGCACGCCCAAATATGCCCGCACATGTGGGGCGCCTGCTACCAGTGAATTGGTTTTCAATTCAGGGTGCTCAAGGCAGTTGTTGATTACGTTGGGTGTGTTTTGCTTGATCGTTTGAGCGCAGATTGAAAGGTCCCTGGGTATTTCTTTAATGTCGAATCCGCGTTTGGCTTTGAACCACTGCCTTGTAGAATCAACAAACGCAATGAAGCAAAAAGCGCTGTTGAATGCGGAAATACCCAGATCCACCAAGGCTTCAAAATATTCTTCATTGTTTGTGTCCAGAATATCGAGTTGGTACAGCTCTGTCAGCCGTACCGCCTCGTTAATTTCATTTGGACTGCTCATCTTGGAAGTGTCTCCGTCCAGCTTTTCCTGTCTGTGCTCACTTTACACTTTGTCACCCGTATGAGGGACTACACGTTTGAACTACCCACAAAAAATAGAGGAGTTTGGTGGGAATTTGCCTTAATTTGTACTTAGAAGCTGGCGTATTTGTTCCACGCGTTTGCGATTTGCATCCAGATCGCTGTAACCCACCCGCGATGCGGACCGCACATGCAGCAGACCGCTGCCTTGGTCAACACGGAATTCAACGTCGTCGACGAAGCCAAACAATTCGCTGGTGAAGGTGCTTGCCATGTAATTGTCGTCGGCATAATTTACGTCGCCGCCCAACAGCTCCACCACCTCCTTGACCTTCAGCAACGGTTCCTCACCCATGGCAGGTGTGATGGTCATCGCGGCGATCGAGTGTTTGTCGGATGGAGAACTTTCACTGCTTACGCAGTTGGGCTTGCTGGGGCAACTTTCAAGTTGCCCGTTGGCAAGTCCGGGTGCGGAACCGGTTTCTGAATAAAGACCCATGGCGAAGAATGCAACGATCACAACTGTGATCAGGATAATCAAACCGAGCAATGCTCTTTTCACGGAAAAGTCCCCTTCTGTCATATACTGATTATTGAATTTTCATCAGTGTAGCGGTCAGCGAGATCCGATGTCCAAGCCTTTGCAAATTAAGTTGTCCCATGAGGAGATTTCCCGCATCGTTGAGATGGCGTGGGAAGACAGAACGCCTTTTGAGGCAATCAAGCTCCAGTTTGGTTTGAATGAATCCCAAACAATTGAACTGATGCGAGCCAATATGAAAGCCAGCAGCTTTCGGATGTGGCGCGAGCGCGTAACCGGCCGAAAAACCAAGCACCTCAAGCTGCGAGGTTTCGTGCAATCCAGAGCGTATGCACCCGCACACTACAAAGTACGGCGCAGCTAGGCCGTTGAATTTGAGGGTTCTCCAATGACCAAAACGCTTCACACATCGGCATTGGCTTTTCGGGCTGGCCATGAATGGATGTTGTGGTTGGGTCGCGCAGCACAACACATGCCCGACCTGCATCGGGCCTTGCAGTTTCTGGAATCCAGTTGCGAGCTGATGGATGCCAGCGATGGGGCTGATGTGAAAACGCGCACTCGTCAGCTCAAGCAATTGATCAATCGTTTTGTCGGTCAGGCCCGGTGTCCATCTGCGCAATCATGCGAAAAAATTGCCATTCGAACGCAAGTTCTGGATGGCTGGTTACAATCCGAGTTGCAACGCACACCCGACCCGAACTTGCTGGTTGAGCTGGGCGCACATGGCTTGCAAAAACTTCTCACGATTTGCGAGGGTGCAGACGACAAACATGGGCTGTTGCTAAAAGCTGTAAGGGAGCTCACACGTGACTGGCTGAATATTGTGTCAAGTCAGGTTGAAAGCCCGATCGAGCGCGCCCATTTGGTTTATCCCGTGGCCATGCTGGACCAGGCCGGCTTGGTAGATCCATCCTGGTGGTGGAAGCAGATTGCATTGTGCGACAGGCACACTGTGCTGGGCTTGGTAGAACTTGAAATCAACGACATGAATGAGATGCAGCCCACCAGCAATGTGAGCTGGCGATCGTTTGACAAAAGATGGCGCAGGCTTCGGCTGCGTGCGCTGCTTGAGTACATCGGAGAGAAGCGTTTGCTGGCCGAGTTATTGAGAAAATCGGCAGTGGACGATTTTGAAGCCGTAGTGGCGGTTCGAATGTTGCGTGATGCCGGGCGATCGCGCGATGCAATTGTGCAGGCCGAACAATGGATGCGGGCTTTGCCGCGTAGCCCGGTTTTGGCCGATGTGCTGTTTGATTTGTATACTGAAGACGGCTGGGATGAAGAAGCCCTTGCCTTGGCGGTGGTTCACCATGGTTATGATCCCAACCCGGTGTGGATCGAAAAGTTGGAGAGGCTGGGCACCCCGGCGGCGAAAGCGAAAATCAAGGCATGGAAAAAACAGCACGCTGCTTAGTGGTTGCGGGCTGCTACAACAGATCCATTTGCCCTTTTTGGGTTTTCAGTCTGAATGAATCCATCACGGTTTTGCCATGAGGGTTTTCAAAGTGTTTTAGCGCAACGCCAGCCTGAATTTTGCCGGTTTGAACCACACGCAGGTACCAGCCGCAGTTGCCCTGTTGGATCATCTGTTTTGGGGCTGCACCGAAACCCATGCGGATGGCAAATTTGTGGCAGGGCTCGCGCGGATCCGTCACCCGCAATCGAACCTCACCCAATTCGAACTCATCGCCAATTCGAACGCTGTTTTCGTTCAATCCTTCCACCACCAGGTTTTCGCCGAGGAACCCCCAAGGCAGGTCGGTGTCCAGATTTTTCTCCGCACGGCGTTCTTTCCAGAATTCATAATGCTCAGCGGGCATCATGTACACGGCCTTGTCCAAGCCACCATGCACAGACAAATTGCATTGTTCGTCGCCTTCAAGGCCAAGTTTTTTAAGTTCAATGATGGATGGGTTTTCTTCGGTGCTGACCGCCTTTTTTTTGATGCCGCTGGCCTCTGTTTTGATGGCACCAGATGCCGTTCGGTACACCAGTGGGGCAACCAGGCCTGTGCAAACTGCAATCAACTTCATGTGGATTCCGTGACAATGCAATTTTGTCACTTTACATGGCCTGTGCCGGAAAGCAAACACCGTATGCGATTAGGTGATTGAACCTATAGGAAAAACTTATTTCTGTTTGCTTACAACATGTTAAACTCGAGGGCTAAGTTTGCGGATAAGCGACACATCGATCGCCCGTGCGCTTGGTGTCATGTTCCGGTCACACTGTAGAGCAACGCCAAAGCCCCCGCACAAAAGAATTACATTTGTCTATCTGGAGGTTTTAGCATGAGTGCAGTGCTGTCTATGGTCAGCCAGACCGTGCCGTCGTATGTCAAGCACAAGAAGCTTGTGGCTTGGGTGCAAGAAATTGCAGCCCTTACCGAGCCCAAGAACATTGTGTGGTGCGATGGTTCACAAGAAGAGTACAAACGCCTTTGCGCGGAAATGGTTGAAGCAGGTACGCTTCGCAAGCTCAACCCTGAAAAGCGCCCCGATTCCTACCTGGCCTGGTCTGATCCTTCAGACGTGGCCCGTGTGGAAGACCGCACCTACATCTGTTCTGAAAAGAAAGAAGATGCAGGCCCCACCAACAACTGGGAAGATCCCGCGAAAATGCGCGCCACTTTGAACGGTTTGTTCAAAGGCGCCATGCGCGGCCGCACGCTGTATGTGATTCCGTTCTCCATGGGCCCACTGGGCAGCCCCATCGCCCACATCGGCGTGGAGTTGTCCGATTCTGCCTATGTGGTTACCAACATGCGCATGATGACGCGCATGGGCAAAGCCGTGTACGACGTGCTGGGCGAAAATGGCGAGTTCGTGCCTTGTGTACACACTGTGGGTGCTCCGCTGGAAGCTGGCCAGAACGATGTTTCATGGCCCTGCAACCCCACCACCAAGTACATTGTTCACTACCCCGAAACACGCGAAATCTGGTCATATGGTTCCGGTTATGGTGGCAACGCCTTGCTGGGCAAGAAGTGCCTGGCCTTGCGCATTGCTTCCACCATGGGCCGTGACCAAGGCTGGTTGGCTGAGCACATGCTGATTCTGGGTGTAACCAATCCCGAAGGCAAGAAGTACCACGTGGCTGCCGCTTTCCCGTCTGCTTGCGGTAAAACCAACTTCGCCATGTTGATCCCGCCAGCTTCCATGAAAGGCTGGACAGTCACCACCATTGGTGACGACATCGCCTGGATCAAACCCGATGCCAATGGCAAGTTGCGCGCAATTAATCCGGAAGCGGGTTATTTCGGCGTGGCCCCCGGCACCAACACCAAAACCAACTCCAACTGCATGGCTTCTTTGAACGCCAATGTAATTTTCACCAACGTGGCCCTGACAGATGACGGCGATGTTTGGTGGGAAGGCTTGACCAAAGAGGCGCCTGCGCACTTGGTTGACTGGACTGGCCAAGACTGGACCCCCGATTGTGGTCGCAAGGCTTCACACCCGAATGCCCGTTTCACCGTGGCGGCCGAACAAAACCCCGTGATCGACAACAACTGGGACAACCCGGCTGGCGTTGAGATCGACGCCTTCATTTTCGGTGGCCGTCGCTCAACCACCGTGCCTTTGGTAACCGAGGCCCGTAACTGGGTGGAAGGTGTGTACATGGCAGCAACCATGGGTTCGGAAACCACCGCTGCGGCATTTGGCCAGCAAGGCGTGGTTCGCCGTGATCCGTTCGCCATGTTGCCATTCTGTGGCTACAACATGTCGGATTACTTCCAGCACTGGCTCGATCTGGGCAAGAAACTGGAATCGTCTGGCGCCAAGTTGCCCAACATTTTCTGCGTGAACTGGTTCCGCACAGATGCGGAAGGCAAGTTTATCTGGCCCGGTTTTGGTGAAAACATGCGCGTGCTGAAATGGGCGCTGGAGCGTGTTGAAGGCAAGGGCAACGGTGTTGAGCATGTATTTGGCACATCACCAAGCTACGAAGATATTTCCTGGGATGGTCTGGAATTCAGCAAGGCTGAATTTGAATCCATTACCGCGATTGACAAGGCAGCGTGGTTGGAAGAGCTGGATTTGCATGCCGAGTTGTTCGAGAAGCTGAAGCACAACCTGCCAGCACAGCTGGAAGAAACCAAAGCACAAATTGCAAACCGCCTGGCGGCCTGATTTGGCTTGAACGTTTTGACTTTTTTCTGATACTCCGGAATAAGTCCTATGGCGGGCGCCCACAAGGCGCCCGTTTTCTTTTCTGCGGAAACTTTTCATGTTCGAGAGCATCGAGTTGTGGGTTTTGGTTTTGTTGTGTGCGGCCGCTTTTTCCGCGGGCTTGATTGATGCCATGGTGGGTGGGGGCGGTTTGATTCAAATTCCCGCTTTGTTTGGTTTGCTACCAAGCCAGGGGCATGCCACGCTGTTGGGCACCAACAAAATCTCCAGTGTGGTCGGTACAACTTTTGCGGCGTACAAGTATGCCAAAGCCATTCAGGTGCCGTGGAACGCAGTGTTGCCAGCCACTGCAATGGCGCTGATTGGCGCTTACTGCGGCGCCTACATCGTGACGCAAATTTCGACCGAGGTGTTGCGATTGATGTTGCCTTTGTTGTTGCTTGCGGTGGCTATTTACACTTTTTTGCGCAAAGACCTGGGCAGTGTGCATGCGCCCAAGCTGGACAGGAATCGGGAGCGCTTTTTCGGTGCTTGCGTTGGTTTGACCATTGGTTTTTATGACGGTTTTTTTGGGCCGGGCACGGGTTCTTTCTTGATGGTCGCCTTTGTGGTGTTTTTTGGTTTCGACTTTCTGGCAGCCACTGCAGGTGCAAAGATGGTGAACATTGCCTGCAACCTGGCATCGTTGGCCTGGTTTGCACCGGCAGGTCATGTCATTGTTGCTTTGGGTGTGTTGATGGCCGTATTCAACCTGGCGGGTGCCCGGGTTGGGGCAAGCTTGGCCATCCGCAAGGGTGCGGGTTTTGTTCGCAAGGTGTTGTTGACGGTGGTTTTCTTGTTGATATTACGCACGAGTTACGACAGCTATTGGCCGTATGTGAAAGCCTGGGTAGCGTGATGTTTCACGTGGAACATGATTGCTTTGATGCGGCTGTGGCCGGATTTTCGCGGTCGCCCCACGCTTCGAATCAAGACAGGCGACTTGATCCAGAATCGGCAGAACGATGTGGCGCATCGGTAAACCTGGGGCATTCTCACCGGCTGGAAGTGGCATGCGATTTCGCGAGCACCACTTAGTAAACGTGGGTTGCGATTTCCTGTGCGCAAGATAGAGAAGGGGTGTGTGGTTTTCCGCCAGTGTCAGAAACGTAAACGCCAGCAACCAGACCGCCGTGGCGTGTTTGATCTGTCTGTTTTCTGTTCCACGTGAAACATGTTCACTTGGGCAAAACACTGCTGCGGCATATAATTGCGCCATTGTCGCTGAATCGATTGAATCCGATTTTGGCATTTAAATTTTGAATCTCGCGTTGGATTCCGGCATCAAGTGCCAGGAGTGAAGAATGTTTTATCCCGAAGAATTTGATGTCATTGTAATAGGTGGCGGGCATGCCGGTACCGAGGCCGCGCTTGCTGCTGCCCGTGCCGGAAGCAAAACACTGCTTCTTACGCACAACATTGAAACGCTTGGGCAAATGTCATGCAACCCTTCAATTGGCGGTATTGGCAAAGGTCACTTGGTTAAAGAAGTGGATGCCCTGGGCGGTGCCATGGCCATTGCCACGGATGAAGCAGGAATTCAATTCAGAATCCTCAATGGCTCAAAAGGCCCTGCTGTGCGCGCAACCCGCGCCCAAGCCGATCGAGTGTTATACCGGCAGGCCATTCGCACACGCTTGGAAAATCAACCCAATCTCAGCTTGTTTCAGCAGTCTGTTGAAGACCTGTTGCTTGACGGTGATCGGGTGTGCGGAGCTGTTACGCAAGTAGGTTTGAAGTTCAGGGCCAAAGCAGTGGTGCTTACAGCGGGTACATTCCTGAATGGCAAAATTCATGTGGGTTTGCAAAATTATTCGGCGGGCCGGGCAGGGGATCCTCCTTCGATTGGTTTGGGCATGCGCCTGCAAGAAATGAAATTGCCGCAAGGGCGCTTGAAAACAGGTACGCCCCCTCGCATTGATGGCCGCAGCATTGATTTCTCAGTGATGCAAGAGCAGCCTGGCGATCTGGATCCCGTGCCTGTATTTTCCTATTTGGGTAACAAGGCCATGCACCCAAGGCAGTTGCCTTGCTGGATCACACACACCAATCAGAAAACTCACGATATTATTCGCGGTGGTTTGGACAGAAGCCCCATGTACACTGGCGTGATCGAGGGCATCGGCCCACGCTATTGCCCGTCGATTGAGGACAAGATTCATCGTTTCGCCGACAAAGAATCGCATCAGATTTTTCTTGAGCCAGAAGGCTTGAGTACCAACGAATATTATCCAAACGGCGTGTCAACATCTTTGCCGTTTGATGTGCAATTGAACTTGCTTCACTCCATCAAGGGTTTGGAAAATGCATACATCATGCGCCCAGGCTATGCGATTGAGTACGATTACTTTGATCCGCGCGCACTGAAAACGACGCTGGAAACGAAGGCTATTGAGGGCTTGTTCTTTGCTGGTCAAATCAATGGCACCACAGGTTACGAAGAGGCGGCTGCCCAGGGTTTGCTGGCCGGTGTGAATGCAGCACTGATGGTGCAAGGCAAAGACCAATGGACGCCACGCCGCGACGAGGCCTATCTGGGTGTGCTTGTGGATGATTTGACCAGCAAGGGTGTGGCGGAGCCTTACCGCATGTTTACCAGCCGTGCTGAGTACCGCTTAAGCCTGCGAGAAGACAATGCAGACCAGCGCCTTACCCCGATAGGGCGAAAATTGGGTTTGGTCGATGATATTCGTTGGCAAGCTTTCTCTGAAAAGCGAGAGGCCGTGGAGCTGGAAAAGCAGCGGCTACGTTCCACGTGGATCAATCCGAAAATTGTGGCGCAGGCTGAAGCCGAGCGAGTGTTGCACAAAGGCATTGACCGTGAATACAACCTGTACGATCTTCTGAAGCGCCCGGATGTGAGTTATCAAGACTTGAGTACCTTGAGCAAAGAAAGCGGCGAGCTGGCTTTGCTCGAGCCCTTGCAGCAAAGCGATCTGATTTCCCAGCTTGAAATTGAAGTCAAGTACGCGGGCTATGTGCTCCGCCAACAGGCCGAAGTAGAGCGTGGCGCAGGCAATGAATCCACCCGCCTGCCCGCCGATTTCGATTACAGCGGGGTAAACGGGCTAAGCAAGGAAGTGCAACAAAAGCTGAATATGCACAAGCCAGAAACCATTGGGCAGGCTGGGCGCATTCAGGGCGTTACACCTGCGGCCATTTCCCTATTGTTGGTGCACCTGAAAAAGCGTGACTTGCTGAATCGAAGCGCTGGCGCGGCGACAAAATCCGCTGACGGAACATCGGAGCAGGTTGCTTGAATTCAGCGCACCGAAAACCACGGTCTGAAACCTTGGGGTCTTCAGACCAAACCCTGCTGAATGAAGGCATTGCACAATTGCGTTTGGGCCTGAGCAACGAGCAGCATGATCAGCTATTCAAATACGGGCAGCTTATCCAGAAATGGAACCGGGTGTACAACCTGACCGCCATTCGCAATAACCGCGAATTGGTCACGCATCATTTGCTCGATTCTTTGGCAGTATTGCCGGAAATTTCATTTGCGCTTCAATCCATGGCGGGCCCTAAAATTTTGGATGTCGGCGCGGGTGCGGGTCTGCCTGGCCTGGTGTTGGCAATTGCCCAGCCCAACTGGCAGGTCACGCTGATCGACACCGTTCAAAAAAAGGCGGCCTTCATGCAGCAGGCCATTGCAAGCCTGGGTCTGAAGAATGCGCAGGCGGTCCATGGCCGGGTAGAGGGATATCAGCCCAATACTCTGTTCGACCTGATTTGCTCTCGCGCTTTTTCAAGCATCGACAATTTCATCGCGCTTGGCCAACACCTGCTGTCCGAAAACGGCCAGTTTGCGGCCTTGAAGGGCAGGGTAGAGGTTGACAATGAAGTGCCGTCAGGTTGGCGAATTGAGGCCTTGCACCCAATTCAAGTGCCATTCCTGGACGAGGCAAGGCACTTGTTCCTGATTAAACGCTAGAATCGAAACATTCATTCACAGGACAAGAAGATGGCGAAAGTGTTCTGCATTGCCAACCAGAAAGGTGGCGTGGGAAAAACCACCACTGCGGTGAATCTGGCTGCTGGTTTGGCAATGGCCAAGCAACGCGTGTTGTTGGTTGATCTGGATCCCCAAGGCAATGCCACCATGGGTTGCGGCATTGACAAGCGCAGCGTCAAGCACACGGTGTACCAGGTGTTGGTTGGCATGGTGGGTGTGGCAGAAGCCACCGTGCGCGCTGAAGGCGATTTCGACGTGTTGGCGGCCAACCGTGAACTGGCCGGTGCCGAAGTGGAAATGGTTGAATTCGAAGACCGCGAGATCAAGCTGCGAGAGGCTATTTCCGAGGTGGACAGCCAGTACGACTTCATTCTTATTGATTGTCCGCCAGCGCTTTCCCTGCTCACCCTGAATGCCCTGTGCTGTGCCAATGGCGTGGTTATTCCCATGCAATGCGAATACTATGCCCTGGAAGGTTTGAGCGATCTCGTGAACACCATCAAGCAGGTGTGCAAGAACTTGAACCCGAACTTGACCATCATTGGCTTGTTGCGGGTGATGTACGACCCGCGCATGACCCTGGCGCAGCAGGTGTCGGCCCAGCTTGAGAAGCATTTCGGCAACAAAGTGTTTAAAACAATCATTCCACGCAATGTCCGCTTGGCCGAAGCACCCAGTTATGGTGTGCCGGGCGTGCTGTTCGACAAGTCCAGCAAGGGTGCAAAGGCCTATCTCGATTTCGCCAATGAAATGGTCGAACGTTTGGGCTTGCCGATTGCGGCATAAACAATAGCAGCCTAACCAAATTCAGCAGAAGAAAATATGAACGCGATTAAACGTACAAAAGGCCTGGGAAGGGGCTTGGAAGCACTATTGGGGCCTTCTGGCGACGACGTCAACAAAGACATGGGCGAGCAGGTCATGACCCTGCCGCTGGGCAAGCTGCAGGCCGGTAAATACCAGCCACGTTCCCGCATGGACGAAAGCTCACTGATGGAACTGGCGGAGTCGATTAAAAGCCAGGGCATCATGCAGCCCATTCTGGTTCGCCCCATCGGCTCAGGAAAGTACGAAATTATTGCGGGTGAGCGTCGTTTCCGCGCATCAAAAATAGCAGGTCTGGAAGAAGTCCCTGTGTTGGTGCGTGCGGTTCCCGATGAGTCCGCCCTGGCCATGGCGCTGATCGAAAACATTCAGCGTGAAGACCTGAACCCCCTGGAAGAAGCGCTGGGCGTACAACGTTTGATTCGTGAATTCAATTTGACCCACGAAGATGCCGCACGCGCCATTGGTCGATCCCGCAGTGCAACAAGCAATATGCTGCGCCTGTTGAACCTGGCCGAGCCGGTGCAAACCATGCTGTTGGCTGGGGATGTAGAAATGGGCCATGCCCGTGCCTTGCTGGCTTTGACTGCGGCTGAGCAAATTGCGTGCGCCAATGAAGTGGTGAACAAACGTTTGTCCGTGCGTGAAACCGAGAAACTGGTGAATGACTGGGCCAGCAACAATGATCGGGTGGCCACCAAACCCAGGCAAACTGCCGATGTGCGCCGTCTCGAAGAAGGCTTGGCAGACTGGTTGGCCAGCGCGGTTCAATTAAAAGCCAATCCAAATGGCAAAGGCAGTGTTACTATTAAATTTAACAGTTTGGACGAATTGGACGGTGTGCTGGCGCGCATCGGCTTTCCCAAAGAAGAGCTTTAGCCTTTGCACCAAATCGGTGTGAAAAATAAGCCGTTTTCGTTTGACGAAGGGCCTTGCAAACCCCTATAATCTGCCGGTTTGTCAAAAACACGTGCGCCTTACGGGAAAATACGTACCCGACAATGGTGAAATGTGGCGGTGCAGCAAAAATGTGGAAAATTGTCGGACTCCAATGGGTCGTCGGGGTGGCTACGTGCCTCCTCATGTGGTTGGTGTCCCCTGTCCACGCGCAGTCTGCTGCATGGGGTTTCGTAGCCGTTGCGTTGCCGAGCACATTGTTCGCCGCACGGTTGGCCTTGGGAAGTAAAACTCCCATGGGCGGAACTTTTGTGTTTTTGGCCGGAGAATTCCTGAAGGTTGGCGCAACAATCGCAATCATGTTTGTAGCGAGTCAAGTTGACCCGAACATTGTTTGGTGGTCCTTGATCCTCACAGCGATCGTCACCCTCAAAAGCTATTTTTTGGCATTTTTCTTGAGATAAGTATGGCATCTTCACCGAATGGGCAAACGCCCTCAGAGTACATCGTCCATCACTTGCAGCATTTCGCAACCGATAAACAAAAATTTATCGTCGATTTCTCAGTGATCAACCTTGACACGATGTTTTTTTCCATCCTGTCAGGCCTTCTCGTTATTTTATTTTTGCGCAAAGCAGCGTCCAAAGCCACTTCTGGCGTACCCAACCGTTTTCAGGGTTTCGTCGAAATGTTGGTTGAGATGGTTGAAAACCAGTCAAAATCCATCGTGCACGGCGACCGCAGCTTCATTGCTCCACTGGCATTGACGGTGTTTCTGTGGATCATCGTCATGAATACCTTTGACTTGATCCCCGTGGACCTGATTCCCATGGCTTGGGGCCATTTGATGTATAACCTTGGCTTTGCAGCCAGCCCCGGCGACCCCTATATGCGCGTGGTGGCCACGGCTGACCTGAATGGCGCTTTGGGTATGTCATTGGGTGTGTTGTGCCTGATGCTTTATTACTCAGTGAAAATCAAAGGTGCCGGCGGCTTTGTGCACGAATTGTTCTGCGCACCTTTTGGTGCCAATCCACTGCTGTGGATCCCGAACTTTGTATTGAACCTGATTGAGTTTGCTGCGAAAACCGTGTCCTTGGGCATGCGACTGTTCGGCAACATGTATGCAGGCGAATTGGTGTTCATGCTGATTGCTTTGCTGGGTGGCGCTGCTGCGTTGTCCATGGGTGGTGCGTTTGCCTTCTTGGGCCATGTGTTGGCCGGAACAATCTGGGCAATTTTCCACATTCTGATTGTGTTGCTTCAAGGCTTCATTTTCATGATGTTGACCTTGATCTACATTGGCCAGGCACATCAGAGCCACTGATCGATTTTAGTTTTTTTGGTTTTTTTAATTTTTCATTTTTTTCAATTTAAGGAGTTGTCATGACTAACGTTGCTTTCGTAGCTCTTGCTTGCGGCATTATCATCGGTTTGGGCGCGATCGGTGCCTGTATCGGTATTGCGATCATGGGTGGTAAGTACCTGGAAGCTTCTGCTCGCCAGCCAGAACTGATGAACGAACTGCAAACAAAAATGTTCGTTTTGGCCGGTCTGATCGACGCTGCGTTCCTGATCGGTGTTGGTATCGCGATGATGTTCGCGTTTGCTAACCCATTTGTTGGTTAATTTACAGCCACTTCCTTCGAACAACACCGCACGAATGTTTTAAGTCCAATTCGTGCGTTTTAGAGGAAACATGCCGTGAACTTAAACGCAACGCTGTTTGCTCAGCTCGTCGTTTTCTTCATCTTGGCGGTCTTTACGATGAAATTCGTATGGCCCCCGTTGATCAAGAGCATCGATGAGCGTGCAAAGAAAATCGCAGACGGCCTGGCCGCTGCAGAACGTGGTAAGCAGGCTTTGGCAGAAGCCGGTCGTAAAGCTGAACAGGAGCTGGCTGTTAGCCGTTCTGAAAATCAGCAACGTCTGGCCGAAGCAGAAAAGCGTGCCCAGCAGATTATTGAAGAGGCAAAACAACAAGCCGAAGTTGAGCGCAAGCGAATTCTTGCGCAGGCTGAAGCGGAAGCTGCAAACGAAGCACAACGTGCCCGTGACCAGTTGCGCGATCAGTTGGCAACACTCGTGGTGAAAGGCGCAGAACAAATCCTGAAGAAGGAAGTGAACGCCCAGGCCCACGCAGATTTGCTGAATCAACTGAAAGCGGAACTGTAAGCCTAAAGCTTAAGGAAACACAACATGGTCGAACTATCCACCATCGCCCGTCCTTACGCTGAAGCAGCGTTTGATGTTGCCAAAACATCAAACCTGAATCAGTGGAGTGATTGGCTACAGTCGTGGTCGGCAGTCGCAAGCAACGAAGACATCAAATTGCTGGTCAGCAACCCTAAGTTGACTGACGAGCAGGTGTTGAAAGTGTTTGTTGAACTGACCAAGACACCGGCGGAAGCGCAAGCAACGAATTTCTTGAGTGCGCTTGTGGAAAATGGCCGTTTGCTGGCCTTGCCAGAAATCGCTCGACAGTTCGAAGAATTGAAGAACAGCCATGAAGGTTCTGCTGACGCGATTATCGCTTCTGCGTTCCCCATGACTGACGCTGAAGTTCAAAACGTACGTGGCGCATTGGAAAAGAAGTTTGGTTCCAGGCTGAAGGTAACAGTTCAGGTGGATGAATCGCTGATTGGTGGCGTTTGCGTCACCGTGGGCGACCAGATTTTGGATAGTTCGGTGCGCGGCAAACTCAACGCGATGAAGGCGGCTTTAACAGCCTAACTTGGCCCTCAAACGTAATTGGAGCAATCAATATGCAGATTAATCCCTCTGAGATCAGTGAACTGATCAAGAGCCGGATCGAAGGCCTCGGATCATCGGCCGACATCCGGACACAAGGTACTGTAGTGTCCGTGAGCGACGGTATTTGCCGCGTTCATGGTTTGTCAGATGTTATGCAAGGTGAAATGCTGGAATTCCCAGGCAACACCTTTGGTTTGGCGCTCAACCTGGAACGTGATTCCGTGGGTGTTGTTATTTTGGGTTCATACGAGCACATTTCTGAAGGCGACATGGTCAAGTGTACCGGCCGCATTCTGGAAGTGCCTGTTGGTCCGGAACTGCGTGGTCGCGTGGTGAACGCATTGGGTGTGCCTATCGATGGCAAGGGCCCAGTGAACGCCAAGATGACTGACGTGATTGAAAAAGTGGCGCCTGGTGTTATTGAACGCAAGTCAGTAGACCAGCCACTGCAAACCGGCGTGAAAGCGATTGATGCCATGGTTCCCGTTGGCCGTGGCCAGCGTGAATTGATTATTGGCGACCGCCAGACTGGTAAAACAGCAGTAGCGATCGACGCGATCATCAACCAGAAAGGCACCGGCGTAACCTGCGTGTACGTGGCAGTGGGTCAAAAAGCCTCCTCCATCGTGAACGTGGTTCGCAAGCTTGAAGAGTTCGGCGCGCTGGAATACACCATTGTTGTGGTGGCTTCTGCCTCTGAGTCAGCCGCCATGCAATACCTGGCGCCTTACTCAGGTTGCACCATGGGCGAATATTTCCGCGATCGCGGTGAAGACGCCCTGATCGTGTATGACGACCTGTCCAAGCAAGCTGTGGCCTACCGTCAAATTTCCCTGTTGCTGCGTCGCCCACCCGGCCGCGAAGCTTACCCAGGTGACGTGTTCTATCTACACAGCCGTTTGCTCGAGCGCGCATCACGCGTGAACGCCGATTACGTTGAAAAATTCACCAAAGGTGAAGTGAAAGGCAAAACCGGTTCATTGACCGCACTGCCAATCATTGAAACCCAGGCGGGTGACGTAACCGCGTTCGTTCCAACCAACGTAATTTCGATTACTGACGGTCAAATCTTCCTGGAAACCGACTTGTTCAACGCCGGTATTCGTCCAGCGATCAACGCGGGTATCTCCGTGTCTCGCGTGGGTGGTGCAGCGCAAACCAAGGTGGTCAAGAAGCTGTCAGGTGGTATCCGTACCGACTTGGCCCAGTACCGTGAATTGGCTGCGTTTGCGCAGTTTGCTTCTGATTTGGACGAAGCAACTCGCCGCCAGCTGGAACGTGGTCGCCGTGTGGTTGAATTGTTGAAGCAGCCCCAGTACGCCCCGTTGAAAACATGGGAAATGGCACTGGCCCTGTTCGCAATCAACAATGGTTATCTGGATGATGTTGACGTCGCGAACGTTCTTCCTTTTGAGGTTTCTCTGCGTCAATTCATGCAGACAAGTCACAAGGACCTGATCGATCGCATCGAGCAGACTTACGAGTTGTCGAAAGACGACGAGCCAAAGCTGCACGAGGCCGTGAAGTCATTCAAGAAAACTGGCGCGTATTAATCAGAGCGATCTGATTGTACCCACCGCATAACCCGGAAGGTCTTGCACCTTCCCGGTCATTGGAGGAAATACGATGTCAGGAATGAAGGAAATCAGGACCAAGATCAAGAGCGTGCAAAACACGCGAAAGATCACGAAGGCGATGGAAATGGTGGCTGCGTCCAAAATGCGCAAAGCCCAGGACCGTATGCGTTCGGCTCGTCCCTATGCGGACAAAGTTCGGAATATTTGCGCCAACTTGGCCAAAGCTAATCCTGAATACCGCCATGAATACATGGTGGCGCGCGACGAAATCAAAAACGTGGCTGCGATTGTTGTAACAACAGACAAAGGCTTGTGTGGTGGCTTGAACACCAACATTCTGCGTTTGGTGACCAGCAAGTTTCAGGAGTTTGGTGCCAAGGGCGCGAAAGTTCGGGCAACCGCAATCGGTACAAAGGGCGCTGGCTTTTTTAGCCGGATTGGTGTTGATGTCACTTCCAAGGTAACGGGTCTTGGCGACAAGCCCCACCTGGAAGCGCTGATCGGCGCGATCAAGGTACAACTTGATGCGTACGTTGCAGGCGAAGTGGATGCTGTTTATTTGGCGTACACCAAGTTTGTAAACACCATGAAGCAAGAGGCCGTGTTTGAGCAACTGCTGCCCTTGGGTGGCGAAAGGCTGCAAGCCGATGAAGGATCCACGTCGTGGGACTACATCTATGAGCCGGATGCGAAGGCCGTAATTGACGATTTGCTGCTGCGTTACATCGAAGCATTGGTGTACCAGGCTGTGGCAGAGAACATGGCTTCAGAACAATCAGCACGCATGGTTGCGATGAAGGCAGCGTCAGACAACGCCAAGAATGTGATCAGTGAACTGCAACTTACCTACAACAAAGCCCGTCAGGCTGCCATTACGAAAGAATTGGCAGAGATCGTCGGCGGCGCAGCGGCTGTGTAAGCGGAAGTTCGGAACGATTTTGAATTAAGGAAATAACGATGAGTACTGCGACAAACGAAGGAAAAATCGTACAGTGTATCGGCGCGGTGATTGACGTTGAGTTTTCACGCAACAACATGCCGAAAGTGTACGACGCGCTAACCATGGAAGGTTCCGAACTGACACTGGAAGTTCAGCAGCAGCTGGGTGACGGTGTGGTTCGTACCATCTGTTTGGGTGCATCAGACGGCCTGCGCCGTGGCATGGCTGTGACCAACACAGGCAAGCCGATTTCTGTACCCGTGGGCCAAGGCACACTGGGCCGCATCATGGACGTACTGGGTCGCCCAATCGATGAGGCGGGTCCAGTGACCACTGACGCCACACGCGCCATTCACCAGGATGCGCCAGCTTTCGACGAACTGTCACCTTCGACAGAATTGTTGGAAACCGGTATCAAGGTGATCGACTTGATCTGCCCGTTCGCCAAAGGCGGCAAGGTAGGCTTGTTCGGTGGTGCGGGTGTGGGCAAGACCGTGAACATGATGGAATTGATCAACAACATCGCCAAGCAGCACGGTGGTTACTCCGTGTTCGCCGGTGTGGGTGAGCGTACTCGCGAGGGTAACGACTTCTACCACGAGATGAAAGATTCCAACGTGCTGGACAAAGTGGCACTGGTTTATGGCCAGATGAACGAGCCTCCCGGCAACCGTCTGCGCGTTGCGTTGACTGGCTTGACCATGGCTGAATACTTCCGTGACGAAGGCCGTGACGTTCTGCTATTTGTGGACAACATTTACCGCTTTACACTGGCCGGTACTGAAGTGTCTGCGCTGCTGGGTCGTATGCCTTCAGCGGTGGGTTACCAGCCAACACTGGCCGAAGAAATGGGTCGCTTGCAAGAGCGTATTACTTCGACCAAGAAGGGCTCCATTACTTCCGTGCAAGCGGTTTACGTGCCTGCGGATGACTTGACTGACCCGTCACCTGCAACAACGTTTGCTCACCTGGACGCCACTGTTGTGTTGTCTCGTGACATCGCATCGTTGGGTATTTACCCTGCGGTGGATCCTCTGGATTCCACATCACGTCAGGTTGATCCCAACATTATTGGTGAAGAGCATTACAACGTGGCCCGTGGCGTGCAGCAAACACTGCAGCGCTACAAGGAACTGCGCGACATTATCGCGATTTTGGGTATGGACGAATTGTCTCCAGAAGACAAGTTGGCCGTGGCCCGTGCGCGTAAAATTCAGCGTTTCCTGTCACAGCCTTTCACAGTGGCTGAAGTGTTTACCGGTTCACCCGGCAAGTACGTGTCACTGAAGGAAACCATTCGTGGCTTCAAGATGATTGTGAACGGTGAGTGTGATCACTTGCCCGAGCAGGCTTTCTACATGGTAGGTACCATCGACGAAGCTTTCGAAAAAGCCAAGAAGATTCAGTAATCCGATTGCTGTGTCGTGTGCCGGTTCAGGTGAAAGCCCAAGCCGGCACCCATCACAAAGGAAATGAGTATGTCGACAATCCGCGTGGACGTGGTGAGTGCAGAAGAATCAATCTTCGAAGGTGAAGCAGAGTTTGTTGCTTTGCCCGGAGAGCAGGGTGAGTTGGGTATTTACCCACGCCACACCCCGCTGATTACGCGCATCAAGCCCGGTACAGTTCGCATCAAGATTGCAGGTCAGGCTGAAGAAGAAGTGGTGTTTGTGAATGGTGGCGTGTTGGAAGTACAACCCAACTCCGTTACTGTTCTTGCAGACACAGCCCTTCGCGGCAGTGACCTGGATGAAGCCAAAGCAACCGAGGCCAAGCGTTTGGCTGAAGAAGCATTGGCCAATCGCAGTGCGGACATTGACTATGCTCAAGCACAGGCTGAATTGGCTTCCGCAATTGCGCAGCTGCAGGCTATCAAGCGCTTGAGAAAAGTACGCTAAAAGCAATACAAGGCCGAAACCCCGACAGGTTGAGGCAGGTTGAAAAACCAATGAAAAGCCACGGTGAATGCCGTGGCTTTTTTCTTGACCGGAGACAAATCAGCAGAAAGTGGAACTCCACCGGAGGAATAACAACATAAAAGGCTTCTTAGGAGCTATTTTATGTACAGTAAATTCGATGACCTTCTCAACGATCTAAGTCGTTCACGCCCAACGGAACGAGGCCCAAATGGGCGCGTGTTTTTCTTTAGTGATCAACCTGTTGAATTGTTTGCTGGTGAAATGGAAGGTGTACATTGGGTGGACATCCATATCGAGTTGAAAAACTTTCATGTGAACAACCTTTCTGCTGCCAAGAAAGTGCTGCAGGCTAACCGGGAAATGGGGTCTTCAACCCCCATTCCAACCTGGTTTGCCATCAATGAAAAAAATGACAAACTTGTGTTTATCAATCGTTTAGATTGGCGACATATCAGTTGCAAAATTCTGGAAGACCACATTCTGCGTTGCATTGAACAAATGGGTGATGCTTTGCGCACCGAAGGCGTCTAAGCAACTTCGGTAATTTGAACGGGTTAGAATAAAGGCATGAAAATAGCCTTGTATTCTGACCTGCATCTTGAAACGATGCGCCATTTCCCCGCCTTGGCGGCTGTTCCACAGCCCGCCAGTGATGTGGATTTGATGATACTTGCCGGCGACATTCACCAAGGCATCAAAGGCTTGCAAGCTTTGGCTGACATGGGCGAAAAAAATCATATTTATGTTGCTGGCAATCATGAGTACTACCACCATGACATCGAAATTCTTGATGATCAGCTGTTTGAACTTGCCGCCCGACATGGCCTGAATTACCTTCAGCGAACCTGCGTGGTGATTCATGGAGTCAGGTTTCTGGGTTGTACCTTGTGGACTGACTTCAACATTCAACCAGGTTGGCGTTTTGGCGCAGAATTGGTTGCCAAGGCTTTCTTGCCGGATTACAAATTGATCCGCATGCGGGGCAAGCAGTTTTCACCCACCATGGGCATCGATTTGCACGGTCAGAATATTGATTGGCTGCAAGCCGAGTTGGCAAAACCCTTCGGGGGCAAAACCGTGGTGGTAACCCACCATGCCCCCCACCCGCAAAGCATTCACCCACGGTTTTATTTAAGCCCGATCAATGCCGCTTTTGTGTCGGATCTTGGCCGTTTAATGGGCAAGGCCGATGTGTGGGTGCACGGTCACATGCACGATTCCTTTGACTACACCGTTCACCAGAACGGCGGTCAAACCCGTGTGTTGGTGAACCCGCGCGGTTATGTGCGCAAGAAGGGGAAAGCCAGAAAAATGGAACGTGGGCAAGTGCAGGTGACGCCGCAGGCGTTCGAGAATCCATTCTTCAACCCGAACCTGGTGTTTGAGGTATGAGGCTGGCCGCCAACCTGAGCTGGCTGTACACCGAGTTCGAGTTCCTTGACCGATTGCAAGCGTGCGCCGAAGACGGTTTTCGACATGCTGAATGCATGTTTCCCTATGAATATTCCGTTAGCCTGCTACGTGAAAAGGCAAACAGTGTGGGCGTGCAGTGGGTGTTGATTAACGCGCCGGCGGGCAACTGGGCGCAAGGCGACCGGGGGTTGGCTGTTGACCTGGCACGGCGCGATGAGTTCCGGAGGTCAGTTGAACGGGCCATCGACTATGCCAACACCCTTGGTGTACGCAAAGTGCATGTGTTGGCTGGTGTGGTGAATTTGGCTGAACCGGCTTCAGTGGCGCGCGCTTGGGCTTGTTATGAAGAAAACCTGGCTTGGTTGGCTGATGCAACAGTTGGCGGGTCAATTGACTGGCTGATCGAACCAATTAATCGACAAGATGTACCCGGTTACCTGTTAACCGAGCAAGCCGCCGCACACGCGTTGATACAACGTTTGGACCGCACCAACCTGGGCGTGCAAATGGACCTTTACCATTGCCAGCGTGTGGAAGGTGATGCGCTGGATGCACTGGCCCGATACTTGCCCACCGGGCGGGTGAAGCACCTGCAAATTGCGGGGGTGCCCGATCGGGATGAGCCCGCTTGTGCAGGGCTGGATTATTCGCAGGTGTGCCGACAGTTGAAGGCGCTGGCTTACACTGGGCACATCGGTTGTGAATACCGGCCAAAAGGGGCCACCCGGGATGGACTTGGGTGGATCCGGCAGACGGGTTTTTCAGGCACAATGGAGTCCTTCGAATCTTGAGCTTAAGCGGGCATCCGCCGGAAGGATTGTGCATGCAAGACCCTGAACTGAAGCAATTGCTGGAAACAGCAAAAACCATCGCCGTGGTGGGGTTTTCGTCGCAGGCACACAAGCCCAGCTTTTTTGTCGCCAAATATTTGCAGTCACAGGGCTATCGGATTTTGCCCATCAACCCTGGTTTGATGGGGCGCCCCAGCGGCCTGTTGGGTGAAACCTGCTACCCCGATTTGAAGACGGCAATTGAAGAAACTGGCCTCAAGGTCGATTTGGTGGACGTGTTTCGCCGCGCGGAATACACACCGGATGTGCTGGCACAGGCCATGAATATCGGCGCTGGCGCGGTGTGGTTGCAGCAGGGTATTCGCAATGACTTGGTGCAAGCCAAAGCGAAGGCAGCAGGACTGCCTTTTGTGATGGATCGCTGTTTGAAAACTGAGCACCAGCGCCTGTTTCACATTTGAATTATTTTATTAAGTACCAAAGACCATGAGCAGTTTTCAACCCGTCAAGAACGATACTTTCCTGCGTGCCTTGCGCCGCGAGCCTACTGAATACACGCCTGTGTGGCTGATGCGCCAAGCTGGGCGTTATTTGCCAGAATACCGGGCAACCCGGGCCAAGGCTGGCAATTTCATGGGTTTGTGCACGAACCCTGAAGCCGCCTGTGAAGTTACTTTGCAGCCGCTTGAGCGCTACAAGCTGGATGCGGCCATTTTGTTTTCCGACATTCTGACTGTGCCCGATGCCATGGGCTTGGGCTTGTACTTCTCCGAAGGTGAGGGCCCAAAGTTTGAGCGACCCTTGGTGACGGAAGAAGATGTGGCCAAGCTGGCGGTGCCTGACATTGGCACCAGCCTGAGGTATGTCACCGATGCGGTCAGCACCATCCGTGGTGCTTTGGGTGGGCGTGTGCCTTTGATCGGTTTTTCTGGCAGCCCTTGGACTTTGGCCTGTTACATGGTTGAAGGCGGTGGCAGCAGCGACTTCCGAAAGGTGAAAACCATGTTGTACAAGCGCCCTGACCTGATGCATCGCATTCTTGAAGTGACCACTGAGGCGGTTAGCCAGTACCTGCGCGCACAAATTGATGCGGGAGCCCAGGCCGTGATGATTTTCGACAGCTGGGGTGGTGCGCTTGCCGATGGCGCATTCCACAAGTTCAGCTTGAACTACATCAAGAAAATTGTGGCCGGTTTGCCTTTGCAGGCCGACCGTGGCAGTTTCATGGAAAGCATCCCCTCCATTGTTTTCACAAAGGGCGGCGGTTTGTGGCTGGAAGATATTGCTTCCACTGGCGCAAGCGCAGTGGGGGTGGACTGGACTGTCAACCTGGGTCAGGCCCGTGCCCGCATTGGCGACCGTTGTGCCATTCAGGGCAACCTGGACCCCAATGTGCTGTTCGCTGAACCTGCGCAAATTGAGGCTGAAGTGGCCAAGACGCTGGAAAGTTTTGGTGTGCCACAAGCGGGTGCCGGGCATGTGTTTAACCTTGGGCATGGTATTTCCCAGTTCACCAACCCCGACAGCGTTGAGGTAATGGTGAATGCTGTTCATGCATACAGCCGCAAACAAAGGCAGTGAAAACTTGGACTTATGCACATTTTTGGCGCAAGCAGAAGGAAACCTTTTTTTGCATTGCACGATGATCGGATAGGTAAGGTTGTTAGTTAAGCTGTTGATTTTATATAACAAATTGACATTTGACAAAATTTGCACTTTACATGAACACCGGCATCATGTAACGCCTTCAAGGAAACAATCCACGGATGTCCACAAAGTTATCCACAATGTGGTTTGGGGTTTTGTAATCCGTTTAATTCAAGTCAGCTATTCCATGAACTTAAAGTAAGCTGTGAAGACAATCCATAACCCAAACCCTTCATCTAACCCGATCAAGCGATGTTCAAAGTTGGTGAATGTGTTGGTTGCTGCACCGCTTCCCAAAGCATTCACCTACCAATGGCACAGTGACGCCTCGCCCGAATTCGGGGTGCGGGTGATTGTACCTTGGGGGCGTCAGCATCGAATTGGGCTGATCCAGGGTGTGGCCCCTGACCAGCCAATGGCCGAGAACATCAAGCCTGTGCACACAGTGCTGGACCAGGGCGAGTGCTTGGGCGGCGACTGGCGTGCCCTGATTGAATTCGCTGCCAGGTACTATCACCACCCACTGGGCATGATTGCCCTGGAGGCTTTGCCCAAAGCCCTGCGCGTTTTGAATGCACGTGGTGAAGAACCTGTGATGGTGGGCAAATCCCGAGAGCACGCTTTGAAGTTGCTGGCCGAACGCAATGACCCGGTTGCTGTGGCCAAAGCCAACAAAGTGAAAATCGACAAGCTTGAAAAGCCGGTGTTGAACACCGAGCAAGTGGAGGCTGTGGCGCAGTTGTCGGCGGCAGCCGGCTTTCAGCCTTTTTTGTTATATGGTGTAACGGGTAGCGGCAAAACCGAGGTGTACTTGCACACGGTGGAAGAACGCTTGAAAAAAGGTGAGCAGGTGTTGGTGTTGCTGCCTGAAATTAACCTGACCCCGGCCGCGCAGGCTTTGTACAAAGAACGCCTTGCCCCGCACCGCGTGGTGGTGATGCACAGCAACCTGGCTGAACTGACCCGCACCAAAGCCTGGTTTGAAGCGGCCACTGGTGCAGCCGACGTAATTATTGCCACGCGCCTTGGCGTACTAACCCCATTGCCAAGGCTTGGCATGATTGTTGTGGACGAAGAACACGACCCTTCGTACAAGCAGCAGGACGGCATGCGCTACCATGCCCGCGACTTGGCGCTGATGCTGGCCAAACAGCGTGCGGTGCCGATTGTGTTGGGTTCGGCCACCCCTGCATTGGAAAGCTGGTTGAAGGCTGACACAGGCTTGTACAAGCGCCTTGCTTTGAAGAATAGGGCGGTGTTGGGCGCAAGCCTGCCGAAAGTAGAATTGATCAATACCGCCAACTTTCCGGCCAGGGAAGGTTTGAGCGAACCCGCCATGCAAGCCTTGGTCCAAAACTTTGAGGCGGGCAAGCAAAGCATTGTGTTTTTGAACCGCCGTGGCTACGCGCCGCAAATGGTGTGCAATGCCTGTGGCTGGGTGGCCAACTGCGACAATTGCACGGCGCACATGGTGTGGCACAAGAACGAGCGCATGCTGCGGTGCCACCACTGTGGTGCAGGCCAGCGCGTGCCCACGCATTGCCCCACCTGCGGCAATCAGGACCTGACCGGTTTTGGACGTGGTACCCAGCGCATTGAAGAAACACTGGCGGGCCTGTTGCCCACGGCCAATATTCTGCGAATTGATGCCGACAGCACCCGCAACAAGGGGCAGATGGAAGCCCTGCTGCAGCAGGCGCACAGCGGGGAAGCCGATGTGCTGGTGGGTACGCAAATGATTGCCAAGGGGCACGACTTTGCCAACGTAACCCTGGTGTTGGCCCTGAATGTGGATGCATCGCTGTATTCGCACGCCTACCGCGCGCCCGAACGTTTGTTTGCGCAGCTGATGCAGGTCGCGGGCCGGGCAGGCCGCAGGGCAGGCGACGCCCGAATGGTGGTGCAAACCCGATACCCGCAACACCCCCTGTTTGATGCCTTGAAAGCGCATGATTACGAAAGTTTTGCCAGCCACGAAATGCAGGCCCGAAAAGACGCGCGCATGCCGCCCTTTTCACACCAGGCCACCATTCGGGCTGACCATAAAAAGCTGGCGAATTGCCTGCAATTTTTAAGCACGGCACGTGAGTTGGGCGAACCTTTGGTGGATTCGGGCAACCCTGTGTTTATGTGTGACCCGGTGCCGTTGACGGTTGTGCGGGTGGGCGGTATTGAACGCGCGCAAATGCTGATTGAAAGTGAATCGAGGCCTGCGCTGCACCGTTTTTTAACCCAATGGTTGGCGCAATTGCACGAGCTACCCGGCAGCGTTCGCTGGTTTTTGGAAGTGGATCCGGTTGATCTGTAAGTGCCTCTGGTACAGTAACGCCTTCCCCTGGAGTTTCCCCCCTGTATGTCTGTTGGCCTGAACAAAGCCCAAAGCGAAGCGGTAGTTTATGTGGATGGCCCCTGCCTTGTACTGGCAGGCGCGGGGTCGGGCAAAACACGTGTAATTACCCAAAAAATTGCGCACTTGATTCAAAACAAGGGCGTGAGCGCCAAGAACATTGCAGCGGTTACTTTCACCAACAAAGCCGCGAAAGAGATGGAAGAACGCGCGGCCAAACTGTTGCATGGCAATGAAGGCAAGGGTCTGTTGGTGTGCACGTTTCACAGCCTGGGCATTCGGATTTTGCGCGAAGAACACAAGCACGCGGGGTTGAAAGCGCGGTTTTCGATTCTGGACGCCACCGACACCTACGGCCTGGTGCAACAGCTGTATGGCACCACTGACAAGCAATTGATTCGCAAGGCGCAAAGCGTGATTTCCTTGTGGAAAAACGGCCTTGTCGACCCCGACGCTGCACTGGCGCAAGCGACTTCTGAAGATGAGGGCCAAATTGCCCGCCTGTACAAAAGCTATGAAGCCACACTGGCTGCTTACCAGGCGGTGGATTTTGATGACCTGATATTGAAGCCCACACGCCTGTTGGCCAGCAACGATGAGGTGCGTAGCCGCTGGCAAAACCGCCTGCGCTATTTGCTGGTGGACGAGGTGCAAGACACCAACGCTTGCCAGTACGATTTGCTGCGTTTGATTGCCGGGCCACGCGCCATGTTTACGGCTGTGGGCGACGATGACCAGGCCATTTACGCCTGGCGTGGCGCCACCATTGAAAACCTGCGGCAATTGACTGAAGACTATCCTCAGTTGAAAGTGATCAAGCTGGAGCAAAATTACCGTTCAACCTTGCGTATTTTGCAAGCGGCCAACCGGCTAATCGAGAACAACCCCAAGCTGTTTC
>Ga0209024_1000195_pt1 | contig 124929 bp, 126 predicted proteins | sample AutmiccommunBRH5_FD_187380 | JGI IMG/M metagenome (GOLD analysis project Ga0209024, IMG submission 187380) | Deep subsurface microbial communities from Mt. Terri, Switzerland - Autotrophic microbial communities BRH/5 (SPAdes) (version 2) | ecosystem: Environmental > Aquatic > Deep subsurface >...
GCTGCTGGAACCCATCGGCAATATCCCGCCCGTGGAAGCTGAGAAAAACTACTACGCCATGCTGGACGAAACCGACATGGCCGCTTAACTTAAACCAAATGGCCTCCGGCAATCCCGGGGCGGTTCACCAGAGCGTTTCACGTGTGGTTAGTGCAACGCCTAGATCATAAAGCGGTGTAAGCAGATGATGGCCTGCAGCTGGCGTATAGTTCTGATCCGGACTTTTTTGCTGGTTGGTCATTTGGGCTCTCCACCATCGACCTTCACGCGGGTCGGTGCGGGCCGCAGAGTGCGAAACGGTTCGGCAAGTTGCGCCAGATAGTCTGTCGGATAATCCGCGCGGCCGTCTATCCCGACCGCACCTGCCCGAATTTCGTTGCTGCTCCGAAAGCGCGCGGTGCCGAGCACGATGTCCCAAATCGTCAGGAACAATCCAAAATTGACATCGCCATGCTTTTCGGAGGCAAGATGGTGATGCCGATGCACGGGTGACACAGCCCAGAGAAACCTGAGCGGACCGACGCACATGTCAACATTCGAATGCTGCAAGTGAAGCTGGATTGCCACGGCGAATGCGCCAACTATTGCAATGTCTCCGGGAATACCGAGCAGCAGCCACGGAAGCGCTCCCGCCGAAATCTCAATCAACTGGTGTACTGGGTGTTTCAATAGACCATTGAAACCGTAAAGCCGTTGAACCGAATGATGGACAGCGTGAAAACGCCAAAGAAAAGCAAGACGATGGCTCGCAAAATGCGCGAGCGAGATACCTGCATCCAACAAGATGACCGCCAACATCAACTGCGCCCAGAATGGTAAGGCTGTGGGCCACAGCGAAGGCCATGGGACAAGACTCGCAAATAACGGCAGTATGAGCACCAGAACGATGATCGAAACCTCATTTACCACCGCATGGGCGATGTCCCGCGCGCTATCGTCATGAGCGCGATTCCAAACAGGTTCAAACGGCGCAATCCTCTCAGCCACGAGAGATGTTGCAATCGCTAAGAGTAACAGGACAATTAGCCACAGCGGAGAGTGATTCGACGTAATGACCCAGATGGCACCCCCCAGGAAACTAAGAAAATATGTGGGAGCATAGAATATTTTGAACAGGAACATGGGCAGAACTCCATCAAGTTGGAGCCTTTTTCTGGCATCAGTGAGATGCAAAGTCTTGAACGTTTCAACGGACGTATTCCGCGAATGATTGTTCTTCAGCGAACTATCGTTATGTCCAACGAACTAAGGCCTGCGGACGGTGTAACGCCGAACCATTCTACAAGGCGGCGTGTAAAATGCGCTTGATCGGCAAAATTTCCTGCGGCCGCAGCATCGGCCAGATTATATGATGTGCTCAGTGCATCGATAGCACGCTGCAGCTGAAGCCATTGAACGAGCTTTGTAGGCGGGACGCCAAAATCGTGGACAACTATTTCTCGCAAGCGCGATGCAGAGAGCCCCAAGACTTTTGCTAGCATGCGCGGCGAGGTGATCGCTTCATTGCCCAGAAGTGCGTTCGCCAATCTCCCGTCGATCGGACCAGCTTCATTTCGGCGGCTATATTTCATAGCCCACAGTTTAGCCTCCTCGGAGTTTTTGATTGCTACTAATTCCCGCGATTCATCGTTCAGCAGTCGCCTGAATTCGCGCCCAGCATCAAGGTCGAAAATTCCTTCCAACAGCGGGTCGAAATAAATCGTTCGGACGGCAGTTCCAACAGGTCCTATGCTGTGCCACATACTGGCAGGGATCAACATGGCCTCACCGCATGCTAGGTGAGACACCATGCTCCCTTGGATCTCCATTTCGTCGTCAATCGCAACGCTGATTTGATGGGCAATGTGCCGGTGCGGACGATTGTCACCGATCCGGGCATCAAGCCAGGCCCATCCAAGCCCAAGCGTCATCGCGCCAGACCAAGATGCAGCCACACGGTTCACCGTACGTCCATTGCTATCGATTACGCAAATATTCGCCACGGTGGAATCCACTCACGGGCAGCAACGTCGTCGTGCCATAGAATGAGCCATCCCGTATGAACAAATTTTCTCATTACGCGTATCACCCGAACAGCACCCTTTCGTCAAAGCCAAGTCCGATATAATCTATATCCGCCGTCTGAACAGCCATGCGCCTGAACTAAGCGTAGTGATGGCGATCAGCGCCATGGGCCAGCTATGATCAAAAATAACTGGCAGCGGCGCATCCTTGAGAAACACAGCTTTGCAAATAACGATGAAATGACGGATGGGATTGGTTTCTGCGATCCATTGGAGAAAATCCGGCATATTTTCCACTGGTGTTGCATAGCCAGAAATTAGAACAGCAGGCACCATATAAACAAACAAGCCGACGATAGCCTGTTGCTGCGTGGCAGCGAGAGAAGAGATAAACAGGCCGATACCGATGATGGAGGCCAGATAGATGATCATCGACAGATAAAGCAACACCAACGAACCTCTAACCGGAACCTCAAGAACAAGCGTCCCGAGGACCAACATGGCAGTGGCGCTTGTAATAGCGATAAGCAATGCTGGCGCAGTTTTCCCAATGAGTATCTCCAGCGGCTTGAGAGGAGATACCAGCAATTGTTCAAAAGTACCCATTTCGCGTTCTCGCGCAATCGTGAGAGCTGAGATCATAAATCCGACAATGGCGGTCATTACGGCGAAAAGGGAAGGAACTGCTGACCAAATTGGTTTTAGATTTGGGTTGAACCAGATGCGAGAGACTATTTTGGTTGGAGCGCTAAATCCGCGCTCTGCCAACCGTTCGCGATTATAGCTTTCCAATATCTGCGAAAGATAACCGATCAAAATCTGTGCTGTGTTGGAACGCCTGCCATCTAGAATAATTTGGATATTTGCCTCTTCGCCCGCCGCCAGTTGACGTGAGAAGTCTGGGCCAAACTGAACAACCATCGCTGCACTTTTGGATTCTATAGTGGAGATAATTTCAGCTGAACTTTGCAGATGCTCAATCTCGCTGAAGGTGTTAGAACCTTCCAGCCTGCCAATGAGTTCTCGCGATTCAACGCCCGTATCTTGATTATATATCGCAATCGGCACGTTGCTGACATCTTGTGTTATGGCAAAAGCATATATGAGCAACAAAAAGGGAGGGGAGAAGAGAACCACCCAGCGTGTTCTAGGATCGCGCGCGTTGGTCCACAATTCTTTGATGATTAGGGCCAAAATACGGTGCCACATCTGCCCTAATCCAGCGTCGTTCTTGTGACACGTGCCGTTATGGCAAAGATTAATACTGCAAAAAGCCCAAGACCAATGAGATCAGGCCCAATGACGGACCAGATATCGCCGGATAGAAACAAAGTTTGCAGGCTTGAAACGAAATAACGCGCCGGTACGGCATAACTGATCATGCGCAGGGCCCACGGCATGCTGTCAATTTCGAATACAAAGTTTGAAAAATAGAAAGCTGGAAGGAACGCGCTCAATATTGACACTTGGGCCGCTACCAGCTGATTGCGCGTTATGGTCGAAATCAAAAGCCCTTGGCCTAGCGAGCAAAGCATGAACACGGATGAGGTAAGAAGCAACAGCAAGAATGACCCCCGAAAGGGAACGTCGAAAACCAAAATTGCAGTTATCACCGACAAGATCATCGAGCCCAGTCCGAGCAGAAAATAGGGAATAATTTTTCCGATGATGAGTTCGGTAATGCCAATGGGCGTGGCCAATAATGCTTCCATGGTTCCCCGTTCCCATTCGCGTGCAACCACTAGCGCCGTCAACAATGCTCCTATCATCGTCAGCGTAATTGCCACCGACCCCGGGACAAGATAATTTTTGCTGGAGACTTCGGAATTATACCATATTCGGTGTTCAAGACTGACCAAAGGGGCCGTCAGCTGCTGACCGCTGCTGATAGTCACCTGTTCAAGCCAGTTCGCCCAGAGGAGCTGTACATAATTGTTAACAAGATAAGCGGTGTTGGGATCACTACCATCGACAATGACCTGTATCGGCGCAGTATCGGCGCGATAAACGATCCGCGCAAAATCTTCCCTTAGTATAATGATTCCGTTAAGACGACCGGCGACGAGATCTCGTTCGAAGAAGCGCCGATCATGGCTGGTTTCCACTTGGAAAAATCGTGAATTTTCTAGAGACGCCTTAAAACTTCCTGTTTCAGCCGTTGGTTGTTCGATCACTAAGCCAACATTAAACGATCGGGGGTCAAATGTTACGCCATATCCAAACAGAAACAACAGCAGAAGAGGTAATATAACCGCAATCATTATCGTGCTGGGATCCCGCAAAACTTGGAGAGTTTCCTTCCGGGTTAGCCCGACCATTCGTGTCACGGAGACTGGCAGAGGGAAAAGGCGGCCGCTCAAGTCCGTTCTCGCTGGCGATCGTCATTTTCCACTAACGCGATGAAAGCGTCTTCTAATGTTGGCTCTGGAATATCTTCTGAACGCGCACTCGCTTTCAGCTTATCGGGAGCGCCAGCAGCGATTATTCGTCCGCGATAAATTAGCGCCATGCGGTCGCAATATTCAGCTTCTTCCAAAAAATGTGTAGTTACAACGACTGTAACACCATTTCCGACCATCGCATTAATGTGTGACCAGAATTCCCGGCGCGTCAGGGGATCAACGCCGGACGTCGGTTCATCCAAAAACAACACATCAGGTTCGTGCAAGACGGCACATGCCAAAGCAAGTCGCTGTTTATAACCCAATGGCAACATGATTGCGTTTGTTTCCAAATAGGAAGCCAGGCCAAAAGTAGAGACGAGTGTTTCGATTGCCTCACGGCGCTTCTTCCCAGTCAGCCCATAGATTCCAGCGAAAAAGTCCATATTCTGACTGACACTCAGATCACCATATAACGAAAATTTCTGCGCCATATAACCTAACCTTGCCCGGGCTTTGCTCGGTGCCTTCTGCAAGTCCATACCGGCAACGCGTGCAAGACCTTCCGAGGGGCGTAAGAGACCGCATAGCATCTTGAAGGTGGTCGATTTTCCGGCTCCATTGGGTCCAATCAGACCATATATTTCTCCGCGTCTCACTTCAAAACTTATGTTGTCTGTGGCCGTAAAATCACCGAAACGGCGGGTTAATCCCATTGCTTCAACGGCAATTTCGTTTTGGTGTGCATTGGTCGATTGTAATTTCAAAAAGGGCGAGGGCTGTTTTTGGCCGCCGCCCATAAGGTCCATGAAAGCATCTTCAAAACGAGGCGGCGTGGAAGCCATAATTGCATCTTCGCCGGCCAATGAATCCGATGGTAAAGGGGTTAACGCTCCCTTTGCAGTAACGATACGAATATTTCTCCCCTGAATTACGCCGTCCAAAATAGCGGTTTTTTCCAGTGAGCGAGCGAGCACTAACCGTCTGTCGCCTTCTATGTTGCTTAATAGAAAGGTTCGTCCTCGAACCCGGTCCGTGAGTGCATCCGGTGGACCATCATATATAAGTTGTCCTTCATTGAGCAGCATGACCGAGGCACAGCGTTCCGCTTCGTCCAGATAGGCTGTACTCCAAATCACACCTATACCCTGATCGACCAATTCGTAGACCATTTGCCACAATTCCCGTCGGGATAAAGGATCGACACCAACACTTGGTTCGTCGAGCAACAGCAGGCGAGGCGTTTCGATCAAAGCACACGCAATCCCAAGCTTCTGTTTCATCCCCCCAGATAAGGCGCCCGCCAAGCGCTTGGTGAAGGGTTTCAGTCCAGTAAACTCCAACAGTCGCTCAAAGGTGGCAGCGCGCCGCGGCCCAGATACCGACCTCAAATCAGCGTACAGATTGAGATTTTCAAATACTGTCAGATCGTCATAGAGGCCAAAGCGCTGGGGCATATAGGCAACAACCTCGTGAACCGCGTTTGGCTCTTTCACAGGATCAAAGCCGCAAACTTCGAGTTCGCCTTCACTCGGCCGCAAAAGACCGGAAATGAGACGAAGGAGAGTTGTTTTCCCGGCACCATCCGGTCCAACCAGACCAGTCACTCTCCCCGGTTTAATTTGGCTCGTAAGATCAGAAATCGCCGGAACTTTGGTATTCTCAAATAGCTTCGAGAGGCCACTTATCGTAACGAGCGCTGTGTCGTGATTCACTGTCTGGCCGTGGGTTTTAGAATAACCGTGACGGGCATGCCCTGTTTGAGGCGTGAGCCGACATCTTCAACAATGATTCTGACACGATATACCAAACTCGTGCGCAGCTCTGGCGTTTCCACTGTTTTGGGCGTGAATTCAGCAACTGGGGAAATAAATCCGACTTTTCCGGTATATATTCCGCCGGAATCCGTTTTGACTTCCGCTTTCATTCCAGGTTTGACGCGGTCCAAGTCTGGCTCCGCCAAGAAGGCGCGCACCCAGACTGGCGAAACCAATGATACTGAAACTATCGTTTCGCCGGCTCCGATTATCGAACCGGGCTCTCTCACTCTTGTCAATACGCGTCCGTGTGATGGCGCAACGAGATTGGCATCTTTTAGGCGTCGTTCAGATAGGTTGAGCGCCGCCTGTTCCGCTTTTAGCGCAGCCTGGGCTCGTTCAATATCTTCGGAGCGAGGTCCTATGCGCGCCAATTTATATGCCTGTTCCGCAACCTCTTTTGCCGCAGCGGCGCGGTCTCTTTCGGTCTGGGCCGTTTCTAGGCCTTGCGGGGAGACAAAATCACGGTCCGCCAAAAACTGCTGCCGCTTCAAGGTATTCTCGGCAAGTGAGAGGGAGGCATTCGCTTCGGCTAGAATGGCAGCGGCTTGATCAATTTCCTGAGGACGGGTTCCCGTTTGCAGCGCCGCCAATTGCGCGGACTGACCGCGGACTCTGGCTTGCGACAAATTCACATCGTCCTCGTAATCCTGTGGTTCGAGAATGGCTATCAGCTCGCCAGCCTTAACAGTGTCACCTTCATCTACATTGACTGCACGAAGCCTGCCGGGAACTTTGAATGCCAGGTTAACTTGGCGCACGTCGACATTGCCATAGAGAACAATATGCCCATCAGTCTGGTGATCGTCCCGGAGTGTATAGTAAGTATAAGCCCCAAGTGTCAGTAGGATCACAAGAGCGGTTAACGCATATATGCGGTTTCTCGTTATCATGGTCTACAGTATTGAACTCCGGTGGGCATTTGATTGGTGGTAAATTTTGAATATATATTGGTGCACTTCAAAGTCATGCCGCAATGCTTCTTATCCGATACGGACCGTAGTATCACTTAAGAAAGCATAAGGCGGAATATCAAGATTTCGGGGCGCAGGACCGCGGCGAACGCGCCCAGACATATCGTAAAGCGATCCGTGGCAAGGACAAAACCAACCCCCATATTTCCCTCGAGCGTCCCCCTCTTTTTGCCCAAGAGGAATACACCCAAGATGGGTGCAAACACCTATCATGATCAGCCACTCGGATTTCTGAACCCGGGCGCGGTCGCTCGCTGGATCGATCAAGCCTGGATTGGCGTCATCTGCTTGTGCCCGGGCAATGATGGCCTCGGTGCGCCGGATAATGAATATCGGCTGATTGCGCCAGCTGACGGTTACTCGCTGCCCAGATTCAATTGACGAAAGATCAACTTCAATCGAGGAAACAGCCAATATGTCTGCCGATGGGTTCATACTGTCAACGAGAGGTATAGCCGATGCGGCAACCCCCACAGCGGCAAAAGATACTGGCGCAATATGGATAAAGTCTCTCCGCCTGATTCCGGCTGGATCTAAATCTATTTCTTTTTCAGCAATGCTCTCCATCACAGCCTCTTTGGATTATCCCCGGCATATTGATGCATCGCTAATGCGCCCTTGCCAACTTGATTCATGATCCATCCTGACCGACGGGAGCTGTCGCCGATTTACTGCCCCATCGCGGAATAAAACGAGGAACCTGCGCTGCATAGCTGCGGTAAACATCTCCGAGTTGTGATTCTACTTCGCGTTCTTCCTTAAGTGCGAGCCGCCAGTACATGATCAGCAATACGGGAAACATTGCGAGCGTCAGTAGGGTTGGCCATTGCAATAGAAATCCAATCATGATCATCGCAAAACCCACATATTGTGGATGTCTTATCCGCGCGTAGGGGCCTGTCTGCGCTAGTTCGCCGCTATGTTGTGCTTTGTAAAGAACCCGCCAAGCTGCGGAGAGCAAATAGAATCCGCCGCCGATGAAGACGAAACTCAACAGATGGAAAGGCCCAAAATGAGGATTGGCCTCCCATCCAAAAATTATCTCCAGCAAATGTCCGCTATCATGCGCGAACCAGTCGATATTGGGATAGTTGGATTGCAACCAGCCAGCGAGGAAGTAAATAGTCAATGGAAAGCCATACATTTCTGTAAAAAGAGCGATAATAAATGCGCTAAAGGCCCCAAAAGAGCGCCAATCTCGTTTTGAGCTGGGTTTGAAAAAACTAAACGCAAAGATGATGAAGATGGCCGAGTTGAAGACGACCAGAAACCATAGCCCGTAAGCAGACATATCCATCATTATTCCCCCACCTTGTCAGGGATAGACACTTGATCAGGATCGCCGCGATTGGCACCATGTCCACCATGTCCACCATGTCCACCATGTCCACCATGTCCACCATGTCCACCATGTCCACCATGTCCACCATGTCCACCATGTCCACCATGTCCACCATGCATGAAACTGTGCATGACAACACAGACAAGCAGCAGGCCGCCGAGCAGCAGATAGTCGCCTGGAATATGGGCTTGATGCTCAAAATACAGGGCAAAGGCCGCTATTGCCAAAAACCCATAGAATACAAATTTAGCGCGGGAGTTGGATGGATGCGATTCGGATGGCTTGTGTTGGTGTTGCATGATATCATACCTCCGTTTTCACAATCGCACGAGCACGGCGTTTTTTTTAAAAACCGACGCTATAAGATTGCTTATGGGAATAGACGTTAGAAAATGCGCTGCGTTACAGTCGACAGCTCAAATTCGCCAACTGTGGACAGACGAGACGATTGATATTCTTACTCGTCCGCCAGATATCTATACTGCGTCCCCCAGTCCATGCTCACACCAGACACATTGGCATGCAATATGATCACAGCTTGGGTCACGAAGCGGGCGGCGAAATTGCCGCCGTGCAAACGGAAATATGATTTTTGTCAGAACAGAGGGTTGATAGAGGCGGTGCAGTTTTGAAGAAGCGTTTGACCGGCTGATGGCATTCAGCGCCAGACGTGCTCCGCGATCACCAGCCGCGTTGTAGAGGAACCGGTTGCTGATGCCGGTTTTAAGCAATGGTAGGAGGTGCGCGCGCCACAGACGAGTATAATCAGAGCCTTCAATCAAACTCTGGGCCGCCAAAATACCCGAGCGCAGGGCGTAGCGCATTCCAAAACCTGCCAGCATATCCTGAAAACCGGCTTGTTCGCCAATCAGCGGATGGCCGCCTTGCATCGCTGTGTTGGGGATACGAAAATTTCCAAACCCACCGAACGCACGCGGAGACTTCATTTTTAGCCCGGTTTTGTCTTCCAAAAACTCTACAGAGCGCGCCACATGCATCGCTTGGTTCTTGAAGCCGCTGAACATGCAGCTTGCTAGAGTACCGCGGCCATTGTGGATCAGCAAATAAGCATAGCCATGAGGCGCAAGCCTGTTATCAAAAGCAACATGATTGCTGTCGGCCTGATCGGTTTCGAAAATATAGCCTGCTGCGATTGCGTCGGCTGATCGGGGTCCGATTGCGGAAACAGCGGGGCCTTTGATGATCGCTGCGCGGTCACCAAAACGAATGTCGGCGCCAACTGAAACAGCCTGATCGAGCAATCCTTGCTCAAGACTGCCCCTCTGACCACCACGCTGTACGAGATAGTATAGTGGACGATCACCGATTATCGGGTAATCTTTACCGCGATAATCATAGGCTGTACCTTGACAGACGGGGTGAGCGCTAAAACTTGTTTGGATACCTGCTTCGTTAAGTTCTTCCAACACATCCCGCTTGCCGCTCCAGTTTTCAATACCTTGGTAATCACCATGAAACCGACTGCCAACGGTCTTGTGCCATTCACGCACCACAACTTTGCGTCCGGCCCGCGCGAGCAGAATTGCACAAGCAAGACCTGCCGGGCCGGCACCGACAATAGCAATCGGATCGCTTCGTGATATCAAGCTGTTCAATGGAAGGTTCCCAGCCATGCCAGTAAATTTCTCCTTCGGTGGTCTAGCATAGGATCCATTTGATCTATGCGTGCACCGGTGCTGTATGGATACCCTCCAGACGGATCCGTTTCAGCAATAATGCATTTACGGCAACCAAGGCAGAACTGCCGGACATGGCAAGCGCTGCAACCTCCGGACTGATGATGAGAGGATAGAAAATACCGGCTGCCATCGGAAAAGCGATAACGTTATAGGCGACGGCCCAGAATAGATTCTGATGCATTTTCCGCAAAGTCGCGCGCGACAATTCAATTGCTCCCAAAACATCGTAAGGGTCACTTTTCATAAGGACAACATCGGCGCTCTCGATCGCAACGTCTGTACCGGCGCCAATCGCGAATCCGACGTCGGCCTGAGTAAGGGCAGGAGCATCATTTACGCCGTCGCCGACCATACCTACTCTTTTACCCTGATCCTGCAGTTCTTTAACCTTTTCGGCCTTTTGTCCCGGCAAAACGTCGGCCAGAACGGTGGTTATTCCAAGGCCAGAGGCAATACGTTCGGCCGTCGCCTGATTATCGCCGGTGAGCATGGCGACCTCAACGCCGCGTTTGCGCAGCATTTTGACCATCGCCGCTGCCGTAGGACGCGGTGCGTCTGAAATTGCAATCAAACCAGCAAGCGTTCCGCCTTTGGCAATGTGAACCACGGTCTGCCCGGCACCTTGTAACCGCGCTGCCTCGGCTTTCAGGTTGTTCATGGAGATATCACGTTCATCCATGAGCCTTCGATTGCCAAGAAGAATTTCTTCGCCATCGAGCTCAGCGCGCGCGCCTTTACCTTCGATATTTTCAAACGCTGCCAATTTTTGCTTTGGCAGGTCACCAGCGCGCTTCAATATGGCCTGCGCCAAGGGATGATCAGAACCTTGCTCGACGGTCGCCGCCATCGCAAGTACCTCATCAGCGGACACTTCAGAAGATGTGACAACCTCGACTACTTCTGGAGCACCCATCGTCAAAGTTCCGGTTTTGTCAAAGATGATGATGTCGAGTTTTGTGGCGTCTTCGAGAGCGCTGGCGTTTTTGAAAAGAATACCGTTCATCGCACCTAGGCCAGTGCCGACCATAACGGCCATAGGCGTTGCGAGTCCAAGTGCGTCAGGGCAGGCGATTACGAAGACAGTAATAGTCAATGTCAAAGCGAACAAAAGAGGCTGCCCGAGCCACCAAAACCAGACGGCAAAGGTTGCAAGGCCGACAACAATCGCGATCAATACCAGCCACTGGGAAGCTTTGTCGGCCAGTAGTTGGGATGGGGCCTTTGAATTTTGAGCTTCCTGAACCAGTTTTACGATTTGCGCCAGCGCGGTATCAGCGCCAACCTTGGTCGCACGATATTGGAAGCTGCCGCTTTTGTTAATCGTTGCGCCAAAGACATTATCTCCTGGCTTCTTGTTGACGGGCATGGATTCCCCGGTCAACATCGATTCATCGACAAGTGTTTCACCTTCCAGAATTTCTCCATCCACCGGGATTTTGTTACCTGGCCGAATGACCACCACGTCATCCTTGAGCACTTCGGCGGTTGATATTTCGATTTCCTTGCCGTCGCGCAATACGATGGCTTTCGGCGGCGCAAGGTCCATAAGCGAACGTATTGCGTTGGATGCGCCTGCGCGTGCCCGCATCTCGAGCCAGTGTCCAAGCAGAATGAATACTAATAGCACTGCTACTGCCTCAAAAAACTGTACTCCAGGGAAAAAAAATGTTGATCCGACGCTGAAAAAATATCCGGTGCCGACAGATAAGACGACAAGCACCGCCATATTAAGAACGCCGTTTCGAAGCGCGCGCCAGGCGGCGATGAAGAACGGCCAACTGGGATAGATTATGGCTGCGCTGCCAAGAAAAAATAGCCACAGATCCAGACGCAGTCCGAAAGGCGGGGAAGGCGGTGTAAAAAGTCCGCCCATTGGCGAATATATGAATATGGGAATCGCAAATACCAGCGCGATCCAGAACCGATTACGCATATCTTTTACCATGTCGGCCATGTCCATACCGCTCCCATGACCCATTTCATGCGCGGTATGATCGGTCGCGGCCTGCTTGTTTTTCACGCTCGATGCGGTGGCTTTTTTGCCATGACCGGCGTGTTTCGTATGACCAGCAGCGCTGGTCTTTGCTTGTTCTGTTTCGCATAGATGTTTTGGCAACAGTTCTCCGCTGCAGTGATAGCCGCATTCGGTAATTCTGGCCCTAATTGCTCCAAGCCTGATTTCGTGGTCATCAAAAGTGACGGTAGCACTGCCGCTGACATGGTTTACGGATGCTTTTTTTATTCCTGGTAGCTTGTTTAGTTGTTTTTCAACACCCATTGCGCTCAACGGCGAAATCAAACCAGAGACGTCAAGTACAGCAGTCCGCATTATGGTTCCCTTTTTGATTTTGAACAATTTTTGGTGGTCTATTGCCAAATTACAACGTGTTTTTAAATACTAACCATTCTGAAGACCGCATTTGGGCAGATGGCACCCATCCCTGATCGTCGAACTGACAGTAAGATAGACGGATTGGGATGCGCTTCGTTACAGTCGTAAGATAGTTTAGCTCAATCTAGGGGGACTGTGTGGGTCGCATGTGGACAATCGCAATTGAGGAATCCATGCACGGGGCATGTTTCGCATGTTTCTTTCAATCGATCGCGCAGCGCGTGACGCGCGCGGTGCAGGCGTACCCGCAGATTATTTTCACTGATGCCCAAGGAGGCCGATACACTTTCGCGGGCTTCACCAACGATATCAATACGCCAGAGAATATCGGCATAATCGGATTTCAAGGTCGGGAGGAGCTGATACAGACAAATGCAAATCATGCGGTCTAATTCATGTTCCGCTTCCTCGCTATCCATCAGCTTCGTAAAATTTCCATGTTCACTTTCGATGATGCGTCTTTTGCTCTGGACACGATAATGATCGATCAGCGTAGAATGGAGTACTTTGCGCATCCAGCCCCTTAACTTTTCGCTATCGCGGACATCATCGATGCGGTCCAGAACCTTGACATAAAAATTCTGCAGCACGTCCGCCGCTTCGTCTCTATTTCCAAGCCTATATACTAGAAACCGCAAAAACTCCGCTTGGACTTCGGCCATGACTTGGTGCACGGAAAAGTCCTCCCCCGGTTCCCTATCTTCAGTTGACATATTTACTCCCGACTGGCCGCGCTTCGCGACTATTGTGGTTTATGGCCGCTTACGAACCGATAACAGACCCGATCGCCTTGCCAATGCCAAATTGTAACGAATCGGTGACGTTACCGTCATTCACACTGACCAACAGATTTCAATGAGAGCGATTAACACTGTTTTGGAATCGCAGACAGCAGAATGAGGACGGCAAATGTGGACATACCTTCTATCAAAGTTTCTTTCCCGTTTCATAAAAAATGGCAGCCTGCGTGTCACCTATCCGGACGGAAAAGAACGGCAATATGGCGAGGACAGCAAGGATATAATAGTCACAGAAATGCGCTCGCGCAGTCTGCCCAGAAAGCTGTTCCTCAATCCCGAACTCGTTTTGGGCGAGGCCTATATGGACGGTTCACTGACCGTCGCAAATGACGATATTTATGGATTGCTGGAGTTGTTGATCAGCAACCAAGCCTTGCAACATTCGAGCTGGTTTTCTCCAAAAATTGCCCTTTATCGGCGATTTTTTCGATATTTCGCTCAACATAATCCTCTCACCATCGCCCGTCGTAACGTGGCGCATCATTATGACCTTTCCAAGGAATTTTATCAGCTGTTCCTGGACGAAGACATGCAATATTCCTGCGCATATTTTACCGGTCCTGGTGACAGTCTGGAAACGGCACAGAAAAACAAGAAACATCATATTGCTGCCAAGCTAAGGCTCGAGCCGGATCACCGTGTATTGGATATTGGTTGTGGCTGGGGAGGACTGGGGCTCCATCTGGCAAGAGAGTACGGCGCTCATGTAACCGGGGTTACGCTGTCATGCGAGCAACACCAGGTAGCCCTAGAAAGGGGAAAAAAATCGCAAGCAGGCGGCCGCGCGGAATTTCGTTTGCAAGATTATCGGGAAGTTACCGAAGTCTTTGATCGTATAGTGTCTGTCGGTATGTTCGAGCATGTCGGCATACCGCATTATTCGGAGTTTTTTTCGAAATTGCATGACAGTCTCGCCGACGACGGCGTAGCGCTTCTACATTTTATCGGCAGAGCCGATGGTCCCGGCGCGACAAATTCATGGATTGCAAAATATATATTCCCTGGAGGCTATTCTCCGGCTCTTTCCGAAGTGATGGCCGCTGCTGAACGCTCGGGTCTGTATGTTACAGACGTAGAAGTCTGGCGACTCCACTATGCTGAAACACTGAAAGCCTGGCGCGATAGATTCGAACAAAAAATCGATGAGGTTCAAAGAATATATGATGAACGGTTCTGCCGTATGTGGCGTTTTTATCTGGTCGTCAGTGAACTGGCGTTCAGACAAAACGGACATGTGGTCTTTCAAGTTCAATTGGCAAAAAAGCAGGACGCCGTTCCACTTACGCGCGACTATCTGGTCCATTCGGAACCCCGAGACAGATATTCTGGAATCGCAGCATGACTGCGGTGCTTCGGTGGAAGTGACCGCTGAAGATTTAACATAGGTGTAACAAATCAGTGTCTGCCACGTCCATATAATTGAACCCAATAAAACCGTTTCCGACGTCGGAGAACACCTCTGGTTTGAGCAATCACAGTCTACGTAATCCCAACGGGAAATTTTGGAGTATTTCAGATGAACGATGCCGAAAATGACAAAGCGGACAAGGAGATTATCACGATGTATGCGCCGATCTTTCGGCAGAAGCTTACAAGGCTTGAAGAGCATGGATTGCGAGGTACCGCCGAGGCTGATCAATTGCGGGCCGTGCTATCCCGGATTGATCGGGCTCGGATCTGTGCCGAGCGCGAACCAACGATTGTCCCCAATGAACCTGCTCGTCACCAAGAACATCAAGCTGCCTGACGTCAATTGGGCATAACGGCCGCTGCTGAGCGTTATTATCCGGCAATGAAATTGACGAGATGAAGGTTCCGCAAAGCCGCTTGACCCAAAAGGAACAAACCAGTGTCGATGAGCAATGAAATTGAACTGAAGGGGGTATTCAATCTTGAGCAGCTTGAACAGATTAGAGGCCTCCCTGTCATAAAAGCGCTCGGAGTTGGCAAAGTGTTTTCCCGAGTTCTAACCACCAGTTATTTTGATACCCCCGATCATGCGCTGCACAAGCACGGCTATTCATTGCGTGTTCGCAAGGCTGGTAAGACTTACACCCAGTGCCTGAAACTGCAAAGCGAACCTCTGGGTGGCATCATAGGGAGAACAGAATGGGAGGCTGAAATACCGGATCAAATCCCTCAAATTGATCTGCTTGAAAATAAGAAAATCCGGGCCAAGATAAAGCGATTGGCGGCGGACAATCTACTGGCTGTTTTCCAATCCGTTGTTCGGCGGCAGTCCCGTAAGCTCAAATTTGATGATGGTACGACAGTGTCGATCGACATCGATGTCGGTGAAGTCACTGGGGGCGATGCAGTACAGCCAATTTGTGAATTCGAGCTTGAACTTTTGAGTGGTTCAGCCGCGCACATTTTTGAGCTTGCGGCAACTATTAACCAGACAGTCCCGTTCCGGATCAGTACTGTGAGCAAAGCAGCGCGCGGCTATTCATTGTTGTCAGGGGCGGGACCGCGAGCCCAAAAATGGCAAAAGTTTAGGTTGCCGAAGAATTGCACCGCAAAAAGGGCCTTTGCCTGCAACCTTCAACAGGCAATCAGTCATCTGCAAGCCAATGAAGCGGCAGCTTTGCAGAATGATGTGGAGGGAATCCATCAATTGCGGGTCGCCTTGCGGCGTTTACGAGCAGGTTTGGAGATTTTCCGGTCCAATATTGCGGAAGCTAAATATGAGTGGATCGTGAGAGAGGCAAAGTGGTTGAGGGACGAGCTATCGGGAGCACGGAGCTGGGATGTTTTTATCGATGAATTTGTGACACCGGTCGCCAAAGGTTCCAGCGTGACCATTGGATTTGAACTGCTTTTGTCGAGCGCAGATAAAGAAAGGGTTCCTCATCGTGAACGCGCTCGCAGCGCAGTCAATTCCGTGCGCTATACGGAATTTATTTTAGGACTTAGTACATGGCTTTTTGATGACAACCGGCGGGAGACGATCGCCTTACCGGAAGCAACGGACCTGTTAGCGCCGGTCATGAAATTTTGTACAAAGCAGCTTGAGAAGCAGAACAGAATTGTTCGAGCGAAATGTAGAAAGCTCGAACAAATGTCTGATCAAGAACGGCATAAGATGAGGTTAGCCGTTAAGAAATTACGCTACACCATAGATTTCTGTGCAAATATTTATCCCAAAAAGAAAGTTTCAAATTTTCAGAAAAGACTAAATCCTGTTCAAGCTGGGCTTGGCTATCTGAACGATGTTCTTGCTGCGGAACTCCTGGTTCAAAAATTGATTGGCGTTAAACCCGATCATATTTCTCCAACCGGGTTTTATGCTGCTGGTATTGTCATCGGATGGCACCAGCGCCAAGCCAAATTAGCCGCAATTCAGCTTTCCACAGATGTAAACCGGTTTCTCGAAACCAAAGCTTTCTGGAAATGAAAATGATTCCGGTACAGAATCGGAACGTGAGGGTAAGCGGGTTCAAGCCATATCGGCAAGAGGTTCGGCGATGACTGGCGTTATGGCTCTGGTCATCCTGAGTGTATTTATTGCTCTGTTGTTTGATTACTCGAACGGAATGCAGGATGCCGCCAACATGTTGGCGACGGCAATCGCCTCGCACGCAATGACCCCTGTACAGGCAATTATTCTGGTATCCTCTTTCACATTTCTCGGACCGATCATTGGAGGAACCGCAGTTGCCAATACCATCGGTAATTTCGTCGATGTTTCGGATCTGGCAAATAATATTTCCCTTACAGTCATATTATCAGGACTGGGTGGAGCGATTATCTGGAATTTACTGACATGGTGGTTTGGACTTCCCGTCTCGTCTTCCCAAGCGCTTGTCGGAGGTCTGGTAGGGGTAGTAATCGTCGCTGCTGGCCCCGACCATATTGTCTGGGGTTTTGAGGTGACTGACGGCTTCCATCTCAAGGGCGTCGCCAAAATATTGGGAGCCTTGTTTCTTTCGCCCATTTTTGGTTTTTTGCTGGGCGGTTTAATACACCGCATCATGGTTTTCGCGTTGCGGGCCGCCAGACCATCGGCGAATAAATATCTTCGCGCCTTTCAATGGCTAACAACCGCCGCTTTGGCCTTTTCTCATGGAACCAATGATGCCCAAAAAGGCATGGGTGTGATTGCCATGATCCTGGTCCTGGGCGGGATGAGCGGACAGTTCTATGTGCCATTTTGGGTTATTTTGGCGAGCGCAACAGCTATCACAATCGGTACACTGACAGGCGGCTGGCCTATTGTACGTACGCTGGGCTTTGGGATCTACAAAGTTAGGCCAATCCACGCCTTGGATGCACAATTAACATCAGCAGGTGTTATTTTTGCCGCATCTGTCGTTGGAGCGCCTGTTTCCACCACCCAAGTGGTCAGCACTGCGATTATGGGCCTCGGCGCATCAGAGCGCCCAAAATCGGTTCACTGGGGGACTGCAAAGCATATCTTCGGGACATGGTTGATCACGATGCCTGGCGCCGCGAGCGTTTCGGTCTCGATTTACGGATCGATTCAATTGGCTGGAAACATGTTGTGATGGGAAGACCGTATGTGGCCTGCTCCCAAAGCTGGGAAAGTAGTATTTCTCACCATGGGTCCAATGAGCCGCTGGTCAAGCCAGCGTCAGGCGCAGCATTCGGATGTTCCTCAAAACGGCTTGGAGGAATATAATTGAAGATGGTCAACGATGCTCCTCAAATTTCGCATCTGATGCTCTTTGGACAAAGCCTGGCTCTTGGCTTTTTGGTAGGGCTGGAGAGAGAGCGTCATGAAAATTCCATAGCGGGGCTGCGGACTTTCACATTAATAGCTCTTGCTGGTTCGCTGGGCGGCTACATCTGGATGCAAAGTGGTTCCCAAATCGGAGCATGGATGCTATTGATACTTGTCGCCGCCAGCCTGATGATCGCCCAAATGAAGTCCCGGGCGACGGAGCCAGACACCACGACGGTCGTGGCTGCCCTGATTACCTTCATATTGGGCTATATTTTGTGGCTTGGCCATCCAATATTGCCAGCCGCAATCGCCGTGACAATGACGGCATTGCTCTATTTCCGCAAAGAATTGCGAGAAGTACCGCAAAGACTGACCAAGCAGGAAATAATATCCTTTTTTCAGTTTGCAACAATCGCCGTTATCTTGTTGCCAATTTTACCCAGCAATAATTACGGCCCATACGAGGTATTCAACCCCTATCAAATCGGTTTGCTGGTGGTGCTCATCAGCGGCCTCAGCTTGTTGGGTTATCTGGCGCTTCGGGTTTTTGGTCATAAGTCGGGCATAGCAATTGCCGGGATTTTGGGCGGCATGGCATCAACGACGGCAACGACCCTCGTCTACGCCAAATATAGCAAGGCACAAAGCGGGTTCTCCGACATTGCCGCGACGATTATATTATTGTCCCACCTGGTTCAGCTCATACGTATTGGAGTTATCGTCGGAATACTGGAGTTTATGCTCATGCCCCTCATGCTGCCATGGCTGATAGGAGCTGCAGTGTTTGGCAGTCTATTCGTTTTGTGGTCGTATCACAGGATAGAAAACTCAATGGAGCCGCTACCGACAGTATCGACCCGAAACCCGGCAGAAATAGTCAGCGCGGCAATATTTGCGCTCAGCTTTGCCGGCATATTATTTCTTGTCGCCTGGATGAATGATGTGTTTGCCGATGCTGGAGTTTTCCTGGTGTCCTTTCTATCAGGCTTCACGGATACAGACGCCATAACAGTTTCAAATTTGAAACTCGTGTCCGATAATATCCTGGATCCCAACACTGCCGTTTATGCAATTATATTGGCCTTCCTCGCCAACCTGATTTTCAAGCTTGGGATAGTTTTTGTGATTGCGGACAAGAAGCTACGACGCCCCATCGTGACTGGTTACCTGGCATTGCTTTTTGGTATCTTGGCAGGAGTTCTGATCAATGCCTATTTTTGAACCGGATAAGCCATACAATTGGTCATATCGGATTAAGCGGGCTGGATGCCAGCGATATATGCAACCAGGATAACAGTCTCCGCCCACGACAGTAAAAACGCGATCCCGCACCAAATCTATCATTCACAAGATCAAAGATTGGACAGGCAATGCTATCAAAAACTGAGGTTCCGCAAACAAAGCCCGCTTCACGGTTTTCGAGGGTCATAAGCAGTGTGTTCCCGCAAACCCCTGACTTCTATTCAATGCTCAATGCTCAATGTGAAGTGGTTGTGCAGGCAATGGAAATGCTGGTGGCCTACATGCAAACGGGCGATGCTAAACGAGCAGACGATGTAAGAACGCTGGAGCACGAAGGCGATATTCTAAAAATTAGAAATATCGATGTCCTCAACCGCTCCTTTTCAACCCCGTTCGATCGTGAGGATATATATCGCGCCATCACCTCAATCGATGAGGGTCTGAATTATGCCAAGACGACCGTGCGAGAAATGGAAATTCTCGGGATAGAACCCGATAACCTAATGCTCGAAATGGCCAAACTCCTTCAAACGAGTGCGCGGGAGCTTCAGGGAGGGTTTGCTGCATTGAAAAAGCATTCTACAAAAGCCGAGCAAGGTGCCGCAGCTGTCCAAAAAGCCGAGCGACAGGTTGAAAAACTATATCGCAAAGCGATTTCTCAGCTGTTCGATGCCAAATATTATGGCGCTAACTCCCCGGCAGGACTATCCAATAATCAAGATGATTTTATGCATCTGTTGGATCCTTTGAAAGATACCGATTGCAGAGCAGCGGCTAGAGGCTTGGCTTATGTAATGGAAGTTTTGAAGCGGCGAGAAATCTACCGCCATTTGTCAAACGCGTCCGACCATTTCGCCCATGCCGGTGATATTCTGCACAACATAATTGTGAAAACGGCGTGACCATTTCTGCGAAAAGTGAGATGATTTTTGGAAAGGTGACAGCATGAGTGGAAAGAAGAAAAAGACCAAGGGATTCGGCGACAAGGACTACAAGGATTCTTTGCTCCGCTTGCAGTTGGAATTGGTCAAATTGCAGCGCCATTTGATCAAAAATGATCTCCAGATTTTGATTATTTTTGAAGGCCGGGATGCGGCAGGAAAGGATGGCGTTATCAAACGGATAACCCAACATCTAAGCCCGCGGGAAACGCGCGTCGTTGCTTTGGGGAAACCGTCGGACAGAGATCTCCGGTCCTGGTATTTCGAAAGATATGTGGTTCATCTTCCATCGAGTCAGGAAATGGTTTTGATGAATCGAAGCTGGTACAACCGGGCTGGCGTCGAACGCGTCATGGGCTATTGCAGCGAAGCTGAATATGAGAATTTTATGACATCGGTCGTCCCTTTCGAGCAGATGCTGATTGAGTCCGGGATGCAAATCTATAAATATTATCTGGATATCTCGAAAGACGAGCAGGAATGGCGCCTGCGCGATCGTCGGATCGATCCTTTGAAGCAGTGGAAAATCAGCCCGATAGATGAAGTTGCAATTGAACATTGGGACGATTATAGCGTCGCGCGCGATGCGATGTTCCGCCGGACCCATACTGACATATCACCATGGTATGTGGTCAAGGCGGATGATAAAAAAACAGCGCGATTGAATATTATTGGTCACCTGATGACACTCGTTGATTGTCCGGATAAGGATAAACATGCTGAGCAACCAGACCCAGAAATAGTGTTTCCGTTTGACGACAATTATCTGCACAATAAAATTATCGCAGCATGATAGCTATGGATTGTCGTAGTCGCGGTAGCTTCTGCCAAAACAGATTGCGGATTTTTCCGGGGACTCCAGTTCGATCATGAACATGTCTGTTGTTTTTCAGATCATCATTGTCATGTTTCTATGGGCAATCTGCTTTCCATTTATAAGTTGGGGAATTGAGTTCGCGCCGCATCTCACATTTGCTGCGCTTCGTGCGGTCCTGTCAGGTCTGGTGTTGATTGTGGTTGCGTTGGCTTTGCGCCAGCCATTGCCCAGAAATTGGCAGGATTGGAAAATGATAATTATTGTCGGGCTAGGTGCGACCAGCCTTGGTTTTTTGGGCATGTTTCACGCGGCTGAATTTGTATCGCCAGGTATCGCGACCGTTATCTCAAATGCGCAGCCTCTGCTTGCTGCAATTCTCGCTGCCTTTGTATTGCAGGAAAGGCTCTCTCGATCGGGTATTCTCGGCATGTTATTGGGCTTTGGCGGGATCATTTTTATAGCCCTGCCTGAATATCTTTTCGGTGCAAATCAAAGCTATGCAATTGGAGTGGCCTATATCATTCTCGCTGCTTTAGGCATCACATTCAGCAATGTCTGGATCAAGAAAATCGCAGGCTCTGTCGATGCATTGATGGCAATGGGTCTGCAGCTTCTTATCGGCAGTATACCGCTTGCAATCGCAGCTTCGGCTTTTGAAGAGCCGGCAGTTGTAGAATGGTCATCCCAGTTCTTACTGATACTCGGAATTCTCAGTATTCTTGGCACTTCACTGGTTTACTGGTTGTGGTTCTCGATTCTTGAAAAAATGACATTAAGCCGGGCCAACAGTTTCAGTTTTTTCATCCCAATTTTCGGCTTGGCACTAGGAGCTATTTTTTTCGGCGAAAATATCACCGTGTTTCAATGGATTGGCGTTATTCTGACGATCTCCGGTGTTTCAATGACCTTTTTGTTTGGATCGAACCAGAACCGTTCGGTCCCATGATCTGTGCAGCCGGGTGCGTAGCTATTCCGTTCCCGAATATCAAAACGGGGGTAAAATAGCGAATGTGGAAGTGTGGCAGATAATGATGGCAGAACGGGATCCGGGGTGTGCGGTCCCATGCAAGCTTGCCTTGGAAATCCCGCGATCATAGCCGTTTTAATGACCTTTGCACCGGTCGAAAACTTCCGACATGATATATCGGTGGTGATAAAACACGGCGGTGGTTCGTGTCGCTCCTATCCGGTCGTGCGCGACGTCCTGACATTCCTGCGCAGACCGAAAATAGCAATCAACGTTTTGGTCAAACTGCGTCCGGCTGGGACGATGATATAGAAGAGTCCATAGCCAGATGGATGGTTGAATATTAAACGGATAGAGCCGTTACAGCAACGGACTGACAAGCCGCGCAATATTTTCGATTAGCTTGACTGGCCATGCACGTTTGCCCCAATTTTCTGAAGCTAACCGGTCGCTCGCGGTAATATTTGTTTTTTGCACTGCATCCAGCATCGCCGCGACCTTGCCATCATATATTATGAGGCTGGCTTCGGCGTTTAACTGGAACGAACGAATGTCGATGTTAGTGGAGCCTATCACACAAATAAGGTCGTCGATCATGACGTGCTTTGCGTGAAGCAAACCGTCTCCAAATAGATAAATGGTAAGGCCTGCACGTAGCATCTGATCATAATATGAGCGCTGAGCAAGGCCGACCAACCAGCTGTCCGAAGCCTTTGAAAGTATAATATCTACTTTAACTCCACGCAAAACTGCTGTTTCCAGCGCCTCTACTAATGCAACGTCTGGAATGAAATATGGAGTAGTGATAACGATGCGCCGCCGGGCGCTATATATCAGGGCCACAACCAATCTACCTGCGCCGGCAACCGGAAAATCAGGTCCGCTAGGCAGCAGCTGTGCTACTGCTGTTCCCTTGCCATGACGATGCGGAAAATATATCGCGTCGTCCAGAACCTGCCCGGTTTCAAGATACCAGTCTGCTGCAAACACAGCTTGCATTTCAAGCACGACGGGGCCTGCAACATGCACAACAAGCTCCCGGTTGAACAAGCCGGGGGCATATTCTGCATCAATGATATTTTGTGAACCAATATAGCCAACAGACGCATCAATAATCGCAATTTTTCTGTGATTACGTAAATCTGCGCGGGCAGAACGTCGACGCCAAAAAGTCACCGGAAGTGCATGGGCAACCTGGACGCCCGCGTTCGTCAGACGATTGCGAATGGCACGCGCCCATCGGCGTGAACCCAAAGCGTCGATAAGAACCCTGCATTTGACACCCCGTTCGGTCGCTCTTATCAGCGCATCAATCACTTTTGATCCGGTGCGGTCATAGGCAAAAATATAGCTGAGAAGATGAACGTGATGATTGGCCCCATCAATATCCGAAATGATCTGCTCAACGACGCGATTATAATGTGATAGAAGATCAATTTTATTACCGCCCAGTATCGGAAACTGGCCCAAATTCTGGACCAATTTAGCAGCTGGAGCATATGCTTCGGGTAAAACTGGATGAGAGCAAAACTTAGAATGGCTGATTTCATCGGTTGCGTTTGCCAACAATTGACGAGCTTTCTCAAATCGCTTTAGCCGCCACCGTGGGTAGGTAGGTCGGCCAATCAACAAATAAATGATCAACGCCGGAATAGGGATAAAAAAAGCAACAAACAGCCAACCGCGTGCCGCTCCGGGAGACCGTCTTAGCGGGACGACAATCAGCATAATTATTCGGATCGTCCACTCAACCAAGACGTATCCAACGGCCAAAAACTCAATAATATCCTGACTCATTTGGCGGGTTCGAATTGCATTGCCATTTATCTTATCCGATTGAGAGGTTCGCGTGCCAATTTCCTGCAGATTTTTAGCTCATAAAGTTCTGGCTCACCTATGCCGGCAACATCGCTTGAGCGCCGGATCAACTTCAAGTCGCAAATCCCTCGTTCAGTTCTTCATCGCCAGGCCGATCTCCTTCATGCACCATTGTGGATTTCGCAACAACGGGTGATGGTCGCCATTTTCTAAAATCCGTAATTCCCAGCGCGGGCGATCGGACAACAAATTCCGAACTCCCGAAAGAGGAGCGGTTTTGTCTGTGCTTCCATGCAGACAGGAGACGCGGCATTCTGGGTCTAAACTGTCAGCATCAGCAAGTAGATCATGACCATATACGCCGTCCCATAAAGAAGAAGTGTAAGACCGCCAGGTGTGCCGGGTCAGGTCCTCCACCACTTCGGGTGGCATATCGCGCAGCACATAAGGGAGAAACCAGCGCAGGAGCCAACGCGTCGCTATACATGCGAGCGCTGCGAAGGCGATGTTGGTCGTAACATATCGCTCTGCCAGATGGCTTTCGCTAAAATATTTGATAGCGCCTTCTTTATCGCCGAAATAGGGAATGCTGATCAGGATCAGACGTTTTACCAAATGAGGAAATCGGGCACAAAAGGCTATTGCGACTATTGCCCCAAATGAATGTCCAACAATAGTTATTGCCTTCTGGCCTTGCACAGTCTGATAAAGTTCACGGACGTGGCGATCGACCGTATATTTAGTCCACGGTTTTGGGGATTTTCCATAGCCGAGCAGATCGACCAACAAGAGGCGGTGTTCAACCGCCAATGGGCCTATGCGCGATTTCCAGTAACGCGTCGAACCCGCGATGCCATGCAAGAAAACCATGGTTGCACCTTCGTCTCCGAGAATTTCGCTATAGAGCATAGTGCCCAGAACCTACATTGCAGAGCGGACGAGCTTGCCTACCGGATTTACCATTTCGCGGGATAATAACGCTGCATACCACTTTCATAAGATTTGCCTCCCAACATCGCTAAGATAGATTTAACAACCAGAAGATCAGGTAAAAAAGTGACGGACATCATCCGCGATTCAAATCAATTTCTGGCTGAGCTTCTGGTCTTGAAATGCCCTAATGAGATAAGAAAAGCGGAATTGAACTGTTCTGCAACATATGCCGGGTAACGCCGCCGAAGATCATTTCGCGTGTTCGCGAATGGCCATAGGCACCCATTACTATACATGAGGCTCCAATGTCGCGAGCTGCAGTTTCTAGAGTTTCCTCGATCGAAGTTTTTGTTGCCATTTCTCTCAGTTCGGTGTGAATTCCATGCCGAGACAAAAACACAGCTGCATCTGCTGCCGGAAATGCTGAGGATGCCTCATCAATCGCAACCAGATGAACTTTTGCGGCTCTGGATATCAGCGGCAAGCTATTTCGGAGCGCATTGGCCGCCTCTGCAGACCCGTTCCAGGCAATAACCATTGGTCCAGTGGGATTGAAGACTGGCGCATCATTAGGAATAGTCAAGACTGGAATGGGGACGTGAACGGACAGTTCGGTCGCCACGTGGCTCAGCTTTCCATCATCTCCTGGTCCGCTACCAACGATAACTATATCAGCCAGTCTTGCTGCCATGATTAGTTCGCCAACTAGATCGCCAGCGCGCACATACCAATCCCAAGAAACAGCTTCTTTCGAGAGCCTTGCTTCCATCTCTGTCCGAAGGTCTTTGGCTGCACCTTCGGCATCACGACGCATCAAATCATAAGTCATACCGGAGGCTTCACCTGCCCATAGGACGTAGGGTACCGGCAATATTTGTGCGCAGTTTAGATGAGCTTTTTGATCACGTGCGAGGGCCAAGGCCGCTTGCAAGCGGCCTTCCATGCCTGAATCGCCCATAATGGGCAGAAGAATGGTTTTCATAGTGGTCCTTTCATCAGGTCGCGACTGCGTGCCATAACGGAAACAATGACGGTCAAGCAGTCCGAACGTTACAGTTTTCGGTCCGTTCGGCCGATCGCGAGAAGCCGCTCAAAAGTGGGATGCAAGCACTGGGGCAGAAATTATATCTCAAGTTTTACCCCAATGTGCGCCAAAACATTGAGATCAAACTGTTCATCTGCAGTGTAACGAAATGGGCGAAGCCGCGTCTGTTTAAAATACCGCTGGAAATTAACTCCTGATAGCAATCGGCTTTCGCGTTGTTAATTTCTTGGGATCTGCAGACCGTGCAGGGATACTTTTGGACGCTAATTCGGCAGCCTTCTAAGCAGATGATAACACCGATTATTGGAGCGGAGAATATATATGGGTACGTTTGGATGGGGGGTGGCCGTGATTATGGTCATTATAGTCTCGTGGATATTCTACAAATATTTTACGCCAAAGGGTTGGCGCGAATGGGCAGGGGCAGGGCTGGTCCAAGCATTTATTATTGCACTATATGCCGAAATGTATGGCTTCCCGCTGACGGTCTACCTTGCCATCCGCTTTTTTGGCTTGGACAGAGAATATGTAAGTTACAGTTTCTGGTCGACATTGTTCAACTTCAGCGAAACTGGAATGCTTGTGGCAATGATCTTGGGCTATCTCGTCGCATTTTTTGGAATAGGGCTTTTCATCAAAGGCTGGCGGGAAGTTTATCGTGCCCGTCAAGAAGATCGCCTAGTTACGACCGGCCTCTACAAGTTTGTGCGACACCCGCAATATACCGGTCTTTTCATTGCCTTGTTCGGTGAAGGGATTATTCATTGGCCTACCATCTTCTCGATCAGCCTTTTCCCAGTCATAATGGTTGCTTACTATTTCCTCGCACGGAAGGAAGAGCGAGAAATGCTGCGCAAGTTTGGAGATGACTATCGCGTCTATCAAGCTAAGGTACCCATGTTCTTTCCGCGTTGGGGGCAGTGGAAAGCGATGAAGAAAAGTTCTCAAAACTCATAAAATGGCCAGCTAGTACTCCGAACAGCAGTAATGTCCCCTGTAGCCAATGGAATGAATATCCTCACGTCATCAATTGTGCTCACTTGCCATGCGGGCAAGGCACCGCGATACTCGACCGAATTTTGATTGATCTTCACAACTGACGTAAAATCAAGCTGTCCGGTCGATCAATGGCTTTTCTACAATATTAAGGGCTTCCTTCTTTCCAATCAGCCCGCGTGGTTTACCTGTGAGGCCATCAAAAAATATGTTTTCTCCTCTACTTCAATTGCTTCGGCAACAGGTCGGCCCAACAGCATACGGTAGCGCAATGAGCGAAGGGGCCCATCGATTTCCGCCGCTATGGCTCTGGGAGAAATGAGCCCGCTGATACTTCTAACTGGCTCCGCCTCGCGTGATACCAAATGTTCGCTCCGTACGGTTTCGATAGGTAAAATGCTCACGATAGAGCCGCTATCGAACAGGAGCAGCAATGGTGCGCCGATGATCAGGGCGAGCCATTTATGTAGTTTGCCCGCTTTGATGTGAATCTTGGTCGGCATCTATCCCCCAATAATTGCAGACTATAGTTTGATGTCGCGTCTTATTGAGCCTTTTTGGGAGCGCGCGAAGAAGAATGGTACCGCAGAATTTTCCAGTTATCGCCTTCACGAACTAGCACCGACGTCGCAATGCCGGTGCGCTCGATTTTACGATCATCGTGCAAAACTATCACATAGCCATAGGTCTCGGTTGCAAATGCGGTATTATCAACCTGAGTTAATGAGATTGTCGGCTGCGTGAAAGTAAAGCTTTTTACATGACCTAACTCGGGACCCAGATGACGTTCCAGATAATGGAGAAATGTTCCTTCAGCCTTACCGTTTTCGAATATTTGAGATTCTTCTGAAAACAGCGGCTTCATCTTTGAAACATCAAGCTTTTGAATGGCGTCCCGGTAGGCGGTCAGAACATTTTCTGGAGTAGATCGCGTTGAATATTGAGGATTCGCTTCTGTTGCGCCCGTCTTATTATAGATTTGGGTGTCGCTCGATTGCGCTGCGAGCGCACTGGCTGGTGCAAGAGCGAGCAAGATTGCATTGAAAATTATCATAGTTTTCCCTTTGGTTATTATTTCCGGTCCTTTAACAAAGCGCAGAGCCCTTCCAGCAGTTTCGCCAATTTTGGCTTCAACCTTATGCCTTTCATCGCTACCAAGCCGTCGATATATGATTGGAAGAATTGGAAACATGGCGATTATCAGAATCGCCAGCCAGTGATTCCGGAAACCAGTCATTAGAAAGAAGTTTCCCCTATTCATTCTTCCCCGTTCTTATTGGACGACTGATTTCCCCCTCCGCGCATAAACCGAAACATCGCAATGCAAGCTAGCAGCAAGAAGGCAAGGAGGAGATATACGCTGGGGATATGGGCCTGGTGTTGGTGAGCCATCAAATAGCCCCCAATGACGACAGCGCCGAGAAAAACGACAATATAGGTGAGCATTAACGCGATACGGCGGGGAGCCGTCTTGCTATTTTTCATCGAACTGTCCTTTGAACGGAACCACTTGAAATCCTGCTAGAACCAGAACCGTATGCCCACGACATAGTTGGTGACCGATGGGTCTTCGCCTGCAGCTATGGCAAAGTCGCGGCTCCCACCGAGTTTCCATTCCTGTTCAATGCCAATATAGGGGGCAAATTCGCGCGCAAATTCATAGCGCAGCCGCAACCCCACCTCCATTTTGTCTAGACCGGCACCGACACCTAGTACGGGGATATCTTGGGCTGCAAAATTGATTTCAGCGCGCGGTTGCAAAATCAGCCGCTGGGTGATTTTCTGGTCCAGCTCGCCCTCAATTCTTGCGGTTAGATCGCCCTTGTTGGATAGAAATAGCGCAGCGTCCACTTCGAAAAGATAGGGTGCCAGCCCTTGAATGCCAATCACCGCGTGAGTGCGTTCCGGGCCTGTCAGATCCTGCCTTATACCGGCCTGAAAATCGAAAAATGGCGCGATTCCCTTACTATACAGGGCCTGAACTTCTGCGTTTTCGATTGGCTCTCCAAAACTGCCCTCACCTTCACTCTTGAACCAGAGTTTATCGAGATCGCCGCCATAATAACCCTGTACATCCCAGAGATATCCGTCGCCGCCTTCCCGTGCCCGATACTCGACGCGATCACCCTGAAACCAGAGCACTGGTGTTCCGCTGACCTCGCGGGCGACGGCGGCGCGCGATGCAGCCATTGCCGCAGTGCCCACATATTGATCAGCAGCATATGCGGGGCCTTCAAACGCCTCGGGAGGGGGAGGGGCATTTACTGGCAGGTTTACGGACATATCATGACCAGCATGCGGATCCAGCCGCTCCGGTCGTTGGTTCATTTTGCCATGGTCCATTTGACTGTGATCCATCTGTTGACCACTCATGGAATCCATTTGCATTTCCTGGGATGCTTCCACTTCATCGACGCCATCATGCGGCAGGCCTTCATGATCCATTTCATCATGATTCAGGGGTACATCATTCTGCGCCGGTTTAGCCGCATCCATATTATGGCCTGCATGCGGATCGGCTTTATCGGTCATCGGCTGTTCAACAGGATCCGCCATAGCGGGCATATTATGACCGTCATGGCTTTGTGCGACCGCGATATTGGGCACTGTTGTGCTGGACAGCAAGAATGTGAAGATCAATTTCATGATTTTTCTCCATCCAGCGGACGCACGGTTACGACCTGAAACATCCCGTTGTGCATATGGTAGAGCAAGTGGCAGTGGAATGCCCAATCGCCCGGCTCATCGGCCGTCAGGTCGAATTGGGCACTGCCGCCTGGTTGCACGATCACCGTGTGTTTCAGCGGCTGGCGATCACTATTCGCGCCGTTTACCAGTTCAAAGAAATGCCCGTGCAAATGGATCGGATGCGCCATCATAGTATCGTTGACCAGCTTGACCCGGACGCGTTCGTTGAAAGCGAAGCGAATGGGATCATCTGTAACGGCGGAAAATTTCTTGCCATCAAAGGACCACATATAGCGCTCCATATTTCCTGTAAGATGGATTTCTTTGAGCCGGGTTGGGCGGCGCGTATCACTATTGGGTTTGGCCGCGACCAACTGCTTATAATTGAGGACGCGGTGATCGACTTTATCAAGCCCGATACCGGGATCACCCATCCGGTCGACAGGGTTCATCGCTACCATGTCAACGCCGGGACCGACCTTGACCGAAGGCGGCAATTTGGAAGTGTCGCGCATGTTCATGCCGCCTGACATATCCATATCGGCCATCGCCGCACCGCCGCCGCGGGCACCATGCGCGGAATGGTCCGTCCCACCTTCGCCGTGTCCGGACATGCCCATGTCAGCCATGGTGAGCAATGGCGGATCGCGAAGCGCAGGAATCGCCGCGCTCGCTCCCGGACGGCTCGCCAAGGTGGCGAGGCCCATGCCCGAACGGTCCATTGATTCAGCGACAATTGTATAGGCGTCGTTGCTCCCAGGCTCGACAATGACGTCATAAGTTTCGGCGTTGCCAATCTGGAATTCGTCTACTTGAACATGCTCGACGTTCTGCCCATCAGCGGAGATGACGGTCATTGGCAGGCCTGGAATACGGATATTGAAAAACGTCGCAGCAGCACCGTTGATAAAGCGCAGACGAACACGTTCGCCCTTTTTGAAGAGATATTCCAAACCATCTTCCGGGCCATGCCCGTTGAGAAGATAAGTATAGGTTGCGGCAGATATATCGCTGATGTCGGTCGGCATCATCCGCATTCTGGCCCACATTCGGCGTTCTTCTCCCGAAAGTGGATAGTCATCGGTCATCGTCCGTTGCTGATAATTGAAATAGCCCTCGCCCTTTTTGAGCTTTGCCATAATCGTGTGAGGATTCATTGGTGACCAATCTGACAGCATCACAACATAATCCCGGTCATATTCTACCGGCTCCGGTCCCTTTGGATCGATGATGATGGGCCCATAATGGCCCATTGGTTCCTGCAATGTATGAGCATGCCACCAATAGGTGCCGGCTTGTCGGATTGGGAATTCATAACGGAATGTCTTGCCTGGTTCGAGCGCGGTCATCGTTACGCCTGGCACACCATCCATTAAAAATGGAACGAGCAATCCGTGCCAGTGAATGGAGGTGCCTTCAGAACTATCATTGACCATGTCCACGACAAGATTCTGGCCTTCCTTGAGGCGCACCAAAGGGCCAGGGATAGTGCCGTTTACGGTAACAGCCGGTCCGCGCCTACTGCCGGTTGTAAACGTGGCATCGGCAACCGTCATATTCAAATGCTCCCCGGAAAGCACATCACTGCCTTTCCGGGCCAATGTTCCGTTTTTCGATCCACGAGCCCATGCCGGCATCGCTGCGGATAGTCCTGCAGCACCGCCAAGCGCCAAAGATGAAGCAATTAATTTTCTGCGGTCGAGGGAAAGCATAGATTATGTCCTGAATAGAGGGCTGTGTTCAAGCTCATTACGTGCCAAGATGCTTTATCCCTCAAAATTTTTAGCTGCATCCCGCAATTTGTTTCGCGCGCGGTAAACTCGCGATTCAACTGCCTTTTCCGAAATGCCTAGAAGAGCTGCTGTTTCAGCCTGACTGCGTTCATCAAAAGTCACCAAAACGAAAGGCTCTCTTAACGAATGGGGAAGGGTGGCTATTTTTTTTTCCATCAGAGAAAGTAACTGACGTGATTCCAGATCGGAAGATTGATCAGGCCTTTCGTCCGCTGTTTCTAATTCGTGCTCCCGACCGCCACCCAATTCGAAAAAGCGACGTACTTTGCGCCGTCTTAAATGATCGCGACATTTATTGAGCGTGATTCTGGTTAGCCAGGGAGCCAACTCGCGGCTCTGGTCAAATTGACTTATTTTGACCCATGCCGCAGCCATTGCCTCCTGGACGGCATCCTGCGCTTCGTCTGAATGATGCAAGCTTCTAAAAGCAATATTAAGCAGGCGCGGCCCATGCCGTTGGACCAACACTCCAAACGCTCGTCGATCGCCCTCGGCAGATTTGCTTGCAAGGACGTCGTCCTGTTCATCTGAAATTGGCTGATGCATTCCAGATTATACAGAGAATTTCATTGCTGATCAGCAGTAAGTGCATCGCTTACATGACGGTCAAATATGCTTTGCTGATCGGAGGTTAGTAGGGAACGCATCTCAAAAACATGGGCGATCGTTGCTTTTTGTACCTCTCCCATACGGCCATGCACATCCTCTACCGCCGACGCGACCTTAGGGCCAAATTCGTGTTCTTCCTCCATGGCGGTAGCAAGCCTGCCATTGGCCGCACGCAGCGATAGCTCCAAGGTATGGCGCTTTACCGCAAATTTATCCTCCATTGCCTCGAGGTCTTTCATCTGGGTTTCTGAAAGATCAAGTTCTTGATGAACAAACCCGTGAAGGCTGGAGCTTTCACCATTTTCCGCTGACCATTTATTGGCCGCCAAAGACCCTAGAAATCCAGCGGCCAGTGCCAGAAAAATCAGAAGCGCTATTCGAAAAGGCCCCATTCTCATGGTAATGTGTGCAGCAATGTGGCTGGTGAATAGTCCGGGCCATCGATCAAATAACTGGGACCGATGTTCGCCATGGCTTCATCGCCGCCACTCAAGACACCGACGCTTAGCGCCGCAACCAGCATGATTGCCGCCAAGCAATTGCGTCCCCTTGCAAGCTGTCTGCTTTCAATCTGGGATACACGGGACCAAATGCCAGCCTCAAAATCCGGACCCATATCAGGTACTCTATGATGGCTGAGTTCTTCGATTATTCTACTGTAGTGTTCAGTCATTCAGTTTTCCTTCCAAAACCGCCTTCCTGATTACCTTACGCGCGGCATGCTTAAAACCCTCAATAAAATTTGAGGGGTATGAAAGTGCGCTGCGTAATAGTCACATGGCAGCGGCGAAACAGACTACTAGATTTGGAGAATAATATGCACTGGCGTTCACTCGGTTTGGGACTGCTCCTAATTCTATCCCCGATTTCTGCAGCGCAGGCTCACGAGGCGCATCGCAATAATGAACCCGATCCTGTGGCCCAATCGATCGAACCCCGCGTTGCCGATGATGACATGCAGTCGATGCAATCTGAAGATATGCTGGATTCGCGTGCCGAACATGTCAATAATACCGCAGCTGACAAGGGCTTTGACCTTATTGATTTTCTGGGGCGTCTGCACCCCATGGCGGTGCATTTTCCAATTGCCCTTTTCCTGGTTGCCGCGTTGGCCGAGCTCATCATGATCATCAACCCGGCGGCAGGTGTTGGAAACTCGGTTCGGTTCCTTGTCTGGATTGGCGCCATCGGCGGCATTGTGGCTGCGATTCTGGGCTGGCTTGCAGGCGGCATCCGCTGGAGTGACCGCTCGGAGATTCTGGGACTTCACAGGTGGACAGGCACTGCCATTGCTATAACCGGCATATTGCTCGCTTTTTTGTCTAGCGCTCCGGCAGGCTCGGGCAAACGCACAATTTTCCGCGTCGGGCTTGCGGCCGTAGCGTTGGCAATATTGTTTCAAGGCTACTGGGGTGCAGAGATGTCGCTCGGCCCCAACCATATGGGAATGTAGAGGAATAGTTATGACCAAAAACTTATCTATTAAATCTTTACGCAAAGCAGCCGGTGGTATGACGCTCGCGTTGCTGGCAGCCTGCACAACAGCGGCAAGCGCTGCCCCAATCGTTATGTACCGGGATGCTGGCTGCGGTTGCTGTTTGAAGTGGGCGGATCATGCCGAGAAGGGCATGGACCGGACGATCACAGTACAAGACGAAGCCAATATGCGGGCGCGTAAAACCGCTTTGGGCGTTCCGCCGATGCTGGCTTCTTGTCATTCCGCTGTTATTGACGGCTATGTCATCGAGGGCCACGTCCCGGCAGCCGATATCAAGCGATTGCTCGAAACCCGTCCTGCAGGCGTAAAAGGGCTTGCCGTAGCAGGCATGCCAGTCGGGTCACCGGGCATGGTATATGAAAATCGTACACAAGCTTACCAAGTCATCGCCTTTGGCGCTGATGGGCAAAGTGTGTTCGCAAGCTATAATTGAGACGAACAACCCAGAAAGGAAATATAATGAATAAACTGACAGTTATTGCCAGCGCAATCGCTCTGGTATCAAGCGGTGCAGCATTGGCGCATCAACACAAAGCCGGCGCTTCGGAAGCGCAAAAATGTGAAATGATGAAGAACGGCAAGAAGATGCCAGGCATGATGCAAAAAGGCGCTGACGGCAAAATTACCTGCCAGATGATGGATCATTCGAAGATGGATCATAGCAAAATGGGCCATAGTCCGGCCAAAACAGAACCGGCCAAGCCGGAATAGTTAAACCCGCTTAGGGTCGCAGGATGGGTCCGGAGTTTTAAAACTATGATTTTAAGGCTTCGGGCCGGTTCTTATTTTCCCATTTTGCCAAACAGACTGACCAACTCAGCAATTTTTTCCTTTTGGTCAGCTTTGTTTCCTGATGTGAGGGCTTCTTCTACGCAATGATTAGTATGAATTTCCAATATTTTCATTTTTGTGGCGCGCAACGCGGCTTCCACGGCAGAAAATTGTTGGAGAATATCGATGCAATAACGACCGTCCTCCATCATTTTAGCGATACCGCGAACCTGACCTTCAATCCGATGCAACCGAGATATTTCTCGAGTAAATTTTCCTGTCATATTTTCCTTTTCCCTTATTTCAGTGGTGGTGCAATCAAAAGCTGCTTTCCAGATTCCATTTACCGCTCTTGACTATTAAACTATACCCCCCTATAGTATAAAGATCAATCCAAATGATTGGAGTGCAATATGTCCGATATCTCAACTGGAAAACAAATTTTGGTCTTGGGGTGGACTCTGAGTCTGTTCCTGCTCGTCAGCTATTTGATATGCATTGGTTTTGGTATTGTCGCACCTGATTGGGCGCACATGCATGAAGCTTGGGCGCCTTGGCTCCCTGGTTTTGAATGGTTGACATGGCTTGGCTTTCTCGCAGGTGCCGTCGGCAGTTTCACTTATGGCTGGTATATCGCGCTCTTCGTAATCCCGCTGAGACGCTTTTTCGAAAAACGCATTGGAAATTCCGCTAATGGCTGAGGTCACTACTCCCCCTCATGGCCTTTCAGGCCATGACCGCAGCCTGTCCGGCTCTTCAGAGCAAGTCACAGATCCCGTTTGCGGCATGTCTGTAGAGCCGGATAAAACCGAGCATCATGCACATCATGATGCTCAGGATTATCATTTTTGTTCTGCTGGATGCAAAACTAAATTTGTCGCAGATCCAAAACATTATTTATCAGGCGCACATCGGCAGATTGATGAGTCCATTCCTGTTGGGGCAATTTATACTTGTCCAATGCACCCTGAAATTAGGCAAGAGGGGCCCGGCTCATGCCCCATCTGCGGAATGGCGTTGGAGCCAGAAACTTTTTCTTTAGATAGCGGCCCAGACCCTGAATATATCGACATGCGCCGCCGTTTTTGGGTGAGCGCGCTATTTACTATTCCATTGTTTATCTTTGCCATGGGCGAATTGATCCCCGGCAATCCGTTTGAAGGCTGGCTTGATCCGCAGACCGGACAATGGCTGCAGCTTCTGCTTGCGAGCCCGGTCATATTGTGGGGTGCTTGGCCGTTCTTTGTTCGCGGGGTTCAATCTGTAAAAACAATGAACCTCAACATGTTCACGCTTATCGGGTTGGGCGTGGCTGTAGCCTACGGTTTCAGTGTTTTTGCTACTTTTTTTCCCAACATGTTCCCGGACGCTTTTCGTGGTCATGATGGCAATGTTGCGGTATATTTTGAAGCGGCGGCGGTCATTACGACGTTAGTTTTACTCGGCCAGGTTCTGGAACTCAAGGCGCGTGGACAAACGTCAAGCGCCTTGAGAGCGCTCCTTGAGCTCGCCCCGCCTATTGCGGTGCGGATCGATGATGACGGTTCGGAGGAAGATATCTCTCTGGATCGAGTGCAGTTGGGCGATCGCCTGCGCGTGCGCCCCGGAGACAAGATACCGGTGGATGGCACTATCGCTAGCGGCTCTAGTACTGTAGACCAATCGATGATTACCGGTGAGCCCATTCCGGTAAGCAAAGCCGAAGGTGATGAGGTGACGGGGGGGACGGTTAACCAGACCGGTAGCTTCGTGATGACCGCTGACAGAATTGGCAAAGACACATTACTGGCAAAAATCGTGCAAATGGTCGCAGAGGCACAGCGCAGCCGCGCTCCTATACAAAAGCTTGCCGACACCGTGGCAGGCCTCTTCGTGCCTGCGGTAGTTCTCATTGCATTCGCCACATTCATCATATGGGGTGTCTGGGGACCACATCCCGCGCTCTCCTATGCGTTGGTCAATGCTGTAGCGGTGCTCATCATCGCCTGTCCTTGCGCGCTTGGTCTTGCCACACCCATGTCAATCATGGTTGGCACCGGCAAAGGCGCCCAGAACGGTATATTGATCAAAAATGCCGAGGCACTGGAAACATTGGAGAAAATCGATACAATTGTCGTCGACAAAACCGGTACGCTGACGGAAGGCAAGCCAAAGCTGGTCTCCGTTGAATCACAAGCAGGCATGGATGCAAACGAAATGCTCGCATTGGTCGCAGCCATTGAAATGGCCAGTGAACATCCGCTAGCTGCTGCAATTGTCGCTGGCGCAAAAGACCGAGGCCTGTCTTTTGCAGCAGCGACCGACTTCCAATCGGTCACCGGCGAAGGTGTTGAGGCTATTGCCGGAAACAAGCGCGTGGCCATCGGCAACGAAAAGATGATGGAAAGGCTTGGTGCGGGTAGCGCTGATTTAATTGCCAAAGCGCAGGATGGACGGTCACAGGGCCAAACCGTGATGTTTGTGGCTGTGGAAGGCAAGGCTGCTGGCCTGATCGGAGTCGCCGATCCGATCAAGCCAACGACAATTGACGCGATAAAAGCGCTTCACAAGTCCAATATCCGTGTCGTGATGCTCACCGGCGATGCGGAAGCGACCGCTCAGGCGGTCGGGCGGCAGATTGGGATTGACGAAATCCATGCAAATGTTTCGCCTGAAGACAAGCACCGCGTGATCAGCGAGCTGCAAGCGGCGGGCAAGATGGTGGCGATGGCGGGCGATGGTATCAATGATGCGCCTGCACTGGCCAAAGCCGATGTCGGCATTGCCATGGGAACGGGCACCGATGTTGCGATGGAAAGCGCTGGCATCACTTTGGTCAAGGGTGATCTGGGCGGTATCGCCAAAGCGCGCCACCTCAGTCAACTCACCATGAGCAATATCCGGCAAAACCTCTTCTTTGCTTTCATCTATAATGGTTTGGGCGTTCCAGTCGCGGCAGGCATTCTCTATCCGTGGTTCGGGATATTGCTCAGTCCAATGATCGCGGCGGCAGCGATGAGTTTCTCCTCAGTGTCGGTTATCGGAAATGCGCTGCGCTTGCGCCGCCGGACTTTGTAACAGCTGATGGTAACCGAAAGCTACACTCCGCCACTCGGCTATAAAATCCTGACGCCCATCTACGATCTCGCTATCAGATATTTGACGCGGGAAAGCGCATGGCGTTCCGCACTGGTAAGGCAGATTAATCCGCTCCCAGGCGACAGGATATTGGATGTGGGATGCGGGACGGGGAGCCTGCTGGCTGCCTTGGCGGAGCAATGCCCGGAGGCCGACTTTGTTGGACTGGACCCGGATATTGAAGCGCTCGGCCGCGCGTCCGGTAAATTACGGGGCGCCAATATTCGCCTGCTTCCAGGTTTCCTGTCAAAAGAGGCCTTGCCCAAAGGCTGGCTGCCTACAAAAATAACATCCAGCCTGATGTTTCATCAGGTACCCCTTGAGAACAAGACCGAGATAGTCGACCTCATGCGCAGCTTGCTTGTGCCCGGCGGAGAACTGCATATCGCCGATTACGCCATGCAGAAATCACCGTTGATGCGTGCGGCGTTTCGACTGACGGTACAGCAGCTTGATGGTATGGAAGATACCCGGCATAATGCGGAGGGCATATTGGAGAGAATTTTGGTGGCTCCCGGATATTTGACCGAGAAAACATCGAGCTTTCCTACCGCAACCGGTTCTATCTCGCTATTCAAAGTAAAGTCGGTCGCTTCGTGAAATTTGACAAAGCGCCCGAGGTTCATATCGCCACATTCGGATTTTTCACGTCCTTCATTTGGGAAATCCTGCAAATGCCATTCTTTGATGTGGGATCGGCAGGCTATTGGGAGAGAACGCTGGCCTGTACTCGGACAACATTTGGAGACATAGGTATATTGCTGCTCGCCTACACGGTAGTTTCAATATTAGCGCAGAACCGGAACTGGATGCATTATCCAAAATACTGGATGATCGGTATCTATCTGCTGACCGGACTGGGAATTACGGTGATTATTGAAGGAATGGCCACCAGCGTGCCACGTGAATGGGGATGGGGCTGGCGATATAGCGAACTCATGCCTTTAGTACCCGGAACGAACATAGGCCTCGTTCCTGTCCTTATGTGGATATTCATCCCGTTGATCACGCTTTGGTTTGCAAGGCGTCAACCGCAGCCATAACTTCCGCACATCTCAAAGGCAAAAAATAGATGCAAAGCAGTTCTTATAACAAAAACAGTCTAACGCTTTCGGGTACAGTAGCCATGGGGACCGGTGTCATGATCGGTGCGGGAATTTTTGCACTGACGGGTCAGATTGCAGAATTATCCGGTCCACTCTTCCCGCTTGCCTTCCTGATGGGCGCCGTGATTAGCGGGTTTAGCGCCTATACCTATATCAAAGTATCCAATAACTATCCGTCAGCTGGCGGAATCGCGATGATCCTAAAGAAATCATATGGGCCATCGACCGTTACCGGCGCGGCTGCCTTGATGATGGCTTTCTCGATGATCATCAACGAGAGCCTGGTTGCGCGAACGTTTGGGACATATACGCTTCAATTGTTTGATATTGGCCACGACTCTGTTCTGGTTCCGATACTGGCCGTTGGTTTGATCATCTTTGCGTTTATAGTCAATATTGCTGGTAACAAGATTGTTGGCGGGATTTCGGCGGTCACAGCGTTACTTAAAGTTGGCGGCATATTGATTTTCTCACTTACGGTTCTTTGGGCAGCTGATTTTTCCTTTGAATTCGTCCAAAGCGCGCCGAGCGCAGGGGCTTCGCCCACAGGTTTCATTGCAGGGATTGCACTCGCCATATTGGCGTTTAAGGGATTTACGACAATCACCAACAGCGGTGGCGAAGTTGTCGATCCCAAGAAAAACGTTGGTCGCGCAATCATTATTTCTCTGGGCATCTGTCTGGTCGTCTATTTGACCGTAGCTCTCGCTGTAGGATCAACTTTGACGATAAGCGAAATCGCTGCTGCGAAAGATTATGCGCTGGCTGAAGCAGCCCGACCCGCCTTTGGTAATTATGGCCTCTGGTTCACGGTTGCCGTAGCGATCGTTGCAACAGCCTCCGGTCTACTCGCGAGCGTCTTTGCCGTGAGCCGAATGCTTGCAATGCTGACCGATATGAACCTCATTCCCCACCGGCATTTCGGAATGCCGGGCGGCATTCAAAAACACACTCTTGTATATACAGTGATAGCCGCTGGCCTGTTGGCCGCGTTTTTTGATCTGAGCAGAATCGCGTCTCTGGGTGCGATATTCTATCTGGTCATGGATATTGTGATTCATTGGGGCGTATATCGTTATCTGAGGGATGATGTGGGCGCAAAAGCTTGGATTTTGCTGGCGGCCATTGTTCTGGATTTAATCGTGCTTGCCGCGTTTTTAACCATGAAAGCATCCAGCGATCCCATGATCATTGTGATTTCCTTGGCCGGAATTGCAAGCTTCTTTGCATTCGAGAAATATTATCTCTCAAGTTTGCGCGATAATGACGAAACAAAAACGAATATGGAAGGACACTCCCATTGATCTGGGTAATCTTACTTGGGTTATCAATGTTTGGCATAACCGGGTTTGTCCATTTCCAGGTTATCCATCGGACACATCAATGGCTCAAATCAAAAAGTTTTGGCAAAACCCATAAATTGATCGTTGGGCTTTATGCAGCGGCCAGTGCACATATTTTGGAAGCAGGGTTATATGCCATCGCCTTTTTTGCCGGATCAGATGCTGGTTTAGGTGACTTCAAACCTTCGGATATCTCATTGATGGAAACATTCTATTTCTCCTTGGTAAATTATACATCCCTTGGCCTTGGAGATATTTATCCGACCGGGCATTTGCGATTTTTGGCAGGGATCGAGTCTCTGAATGGATTTTTGCTGATAAGCTGTTCTGCCTCGCTGATTTTCATTTTGATGACGGAAACAAACGCCAAGTCAGTATAATGCCAGAACCAAATCTCTTTCAGAAAGGCATTCCAGTATGGCTGATAAGAGTCCAAAAGATTAAGCTGTCCGTCGTCAGATAATTTGAGACTGATGGCGGTTTAAAATAGGCGAGTATTTGGTTCCATCTGGTTAGTTGATTTTAGGCGGCGATAATGAATAAACGAGGTCTTATGGTAAAGTGGCAAATTAGATGGATGTCCGTGGTTATCATACTCACCTGTTCCGCCGCTCAGGCGCAGCCGATCAGCTATGAACAGACACTGCGGCAAGCAAGGGTGGGGCAGCCCTTGCTTGAAGCGCGCGAACTGCAGGTTGACGCATTCCGTCAAACTGCAGAGGCGGCCGATGAACTGCCCGATCCTGTGTTGAAAGGGGGGATCGTGAATCTGCCCTTCACCGGCCCCGCGGCTTTTGATCTCGATCGCCAGCTTCCAAGTCAGATTCAGGTTGGAGTGGAACAGGCCATCCCCAATCTTGCCAAACGGCGTGCGAGAGCAGACATGGCCACATCGGACATCCGTGTGTCGGAAGCGCGGTTAGGGATGGCTAGTCGGGACGTGGTTCTGGCTGCTGGCCAGGCATGGATTTCGCTCAATTATGCACAGCAGCGGCAGATGGTGGCGCAAGGCGCGCTTGAGGATTTGGGCAAACTGGTGCCAGTGGCCCGCAGCGCAGTTGCGGCGGGATCGGCGCGCCCCGCCGAGAGCCTCGAGGTCCGTCGGGCTTTGCTTGATATAGATGATGCCAGCACCCGGATCGAAGCCGATCAGGAGGCTGCGCAGGCGCGGCTCGCCCGCTATATCCCCGGCGAAGGTGCCGTTGCGCTGGGGTCGGCCCCGTCCACTCAGGTCGATCCGGTGCGGTTGCGCGCCAATCTTGGACGGAATCCGGAAATTGTCGTAGCGAATGCTGCCGAAGGCCGTGCGACAGCGGCAATCGAACTGGCCCAAGCGGACAAACGGCCTGATTTTGGTGTAAATGCAAGCTTCGGACGGCGCAATCCCGATTTTGGTAATGTCGTTTCGGTCATGGGCTCGATCACACTGCCACTGTTCACGGGACGGCGGCAGGAACCGCGAATCGCAGCGGCCGAAGCGCAGGCCATGGCCGCTAGGGCGGAGCGTGAGGACGCATTGCGTGCGGTCACTGCACAATTCGAAGCCGACCTCGCCATGTGGCGCAGCGCGGTCCGTCAGTGGCAACGCGCGCGCGAAGGATTGCTGCCGCTGGCGCGCGATCGGGCTGATCTGGAAACCGCCAGCTTTGCTGCAGGCCGCGCTGATCTTATCGACGTCATTTCCGCCAGAACGGCCCTCGCGTTGCTCCAACTCGAAATTCTTGAACGAGAGGAAGCGGCCGTTCAGGCCGCAGCCAAGCTGCGCCTTACCTATTCGGAGGGAATGCCATGAACACAGCAATGAAATCGCTGTCTCCGCGGCAACGCACCTTTGCGGGGGCTGCAACCATTGCCTTGATCGGCTTGGTGGCTGGCTATGGCCTGTCCTTCCTCGGCGGCGAAGCGGACAAAGCGAACGGCACCGCCGCAGCTGGAGACGGCTGCGAGGAAGTGCTTTACTGGTATGATCCCATGGTGCCGGCCCAGCGGTTTGATAAGCCCGGCAAGTCGCCGTTCATGGATATGCAACTGGTCCCCAAATGCGCGGGGGACGGGGCGGCGCAGGCAGGGGTCAGCATCGATCCTTCGCTCGTGCAGAACCTCGGCATTCGCACAGCAGAGGCTGCAATCGGTGTGCTTGAAACCGAAACAACAGTGACCGGTACCATCGCCTATAACGCCCGCGAGATGTCGGAGGTGCAACCCCGATCAGGCGGTTTTGTCCAGCGAACCTATGGTCTTGCTCCGGACGATATCGTCCGGCGCGGCGCACCGCTGGTTGACCTGCTGATCCCGGAATGGGGCGGCGCGCAGCGCGAATATCTGGCCGTGGCCGCCACCGGCGATCAGGCGCTCACCCGCGCCGCCCGTCAGCGGTTGCAGCTGCTCGGGATGCCGGACAGCATGATCTCTGCAGTGGCCCGCAGCGGCAGCCCAAGGTCGGTCATCACCATCACAGCGCCCACTTCGGGCGCGGTCACCATGCTCGCGGTGCGGCCCGGCATGAGCGTGAGCAGCGGCCAGACTCTGGCCGAAATCACTGGCCTCAACCCGATCTGGCTGGAGGCGGCCATCCCTGAAATTCAGGCAGGTGACGTAAGGATCGGGCAGACCGTTCGCGCCACGCTGACCGCCTATCCCGGCGAGCTGTTCACGGGCCGGATCACGACGATCTTGCCAAGCGCGCAGGCGGAAAGCAGGACGCTGACCGTGCGGGCAGAGCTGCCCAATCCGAATCTCAAGCTGCGGCCGGGCATGTTTGCGAAGGTGTCGCTCTCGCCCGAGCACCGTGAGGCGGTGCTGATCGCGTCAGAAGCAGTCATCCGCACCGGAAAACGCACATTGGTGATGCTCGCGCAAGGCAAAGGCGGGTTCAGTCCTGCAGAAGTTCGCATAGGCCGCGAAACGAACGGCCAGACCGAGATACTCGCCGGTTTGGCACCGGGCGAGAAAGTGGTTGTATCGGGCCAGTTCCTGCTTGATTCCGAAGCCAGCCTTGGCGGCATTGATGTTCGTTCCATTGACGAAGCAGCGCAGGCGGCAAGCGGAAAAGACGCCGAAGATCAACAAAAGCCGCAAAGCCACAGTGCCACCGGTACGATCGAGAAAATCACCGCGCGCAGCGTCACCCTGCGTCATGGACCGGTGCCGGCGCTCGACTGGCTGGCGATGACCATGGCGTTCGCAATCGAAAAACCGGTTCAGTTGCGGGGTTTTAAACGCGGCGATGAAGTGACCTTCCGCTTCATTCAGTCCAACAGCGGACCACAGATTGTCTCGATCCGGAAGCGCGGCCAATGATCGCACGGATCATCGACGCATCCATTGCAAACCGGCTGTTCGTGATACTGGCCGCCATCGCGATCACGCTAGCCGGCATGTGGGCAGTGCGCACCACGCCGGTCGATGCCTTGCCGGATTTGTCCGACGTGCAGGTTGTCGTCCGCTCGAACTTTGCTGGTCAGGCACCGCAGATTGTGGAGGACCAGGTCACCTATCCGCTCTCGACAACCATGCTGTCGGTGCCCGGTGTGCAGACGGTTCGCGGCTATTCGATGTTCGGCGACAGCTTTGTTTACATCATCTTCGAAGACGGGACCGATCTCTACTGGGCGCGCTCGCGCGTGCTGGAATATCTCAGTCAGGTTCAGGACGATTTGCCTGACGGCGTGACCCCGGCGCTTGGTCCCGATGCGACCGGGGTAGGGTGGATTTACGAATATGCGCTGGTCGATCGCACCGGCGGCCATGATCTGGCGGGGCTGAGAAGTCTGCAGGACTGGTTCCTGCGCTATGAACTCAAGACCATTCCCGGCGTAGCCGAGGTCGCCAGTGTGGGCGGGATGGTGAAACAATATCAGATCATACTCGATCCCTACCGCATGGCTTCGCTCGGGGTGACGCATAGGGAAATTGTCAGCGCGGTCCAGTCGGCCAATCAGGAAACCGGCGGGTCGATTGTGGAGATGGGTGAGGCCGAATATATGGTACGCGCCTCGGGCTATTTCGGCAATCTGGAGGATTTTCGCCAAATACCGCTCAAGACGACATCTGGCGGGGTGCCCGTCACGCTGGGCGATGTGGCGCATATCCAGCTTGGGCCGGAACTGAGGCGCGGGATCGCCGAACTGAACGGGGAGGGCGAGGTTGCAGGCGGCATCATTGTGCTGCGCCAGGGGGCCGATGCGCGCACTGCCATATCATTGGTGGAAGCCAAGCTGGACGAATTGCGAGCCAGTCTGCCCGCGGGTGTCGAGGTGGTGACAACCTACGACCGCTCACAACTGATTGATGCATCGGTCAGCAACCTGACCACCAAGCTGATCGAGGAATTCATCATCGTCGGCATCATTTGCGCGTTGTTCCTGTGGCATGCGCGCTCGGCACTGGTGGCGATCATCACTTTGCCACTCGGGGTGCTGGCGGCGTTCATCGTCATGCGCTTTCAGGGGGTCAATGCGAATATCATGTCGCTGGGCGGAATTGCCATTGCCATTGGCGCGATGGTTGATGCAGCCATCGTGATGATCGAGAATGTCCATAAACATATCGAACGCTGGATGGATGAGAATCCTGATACTGCCATTTCAAGCAGTGAGCGGTGGCGGATTGTGGCGGAGGCTTCGAAGGAGGTTGGCCCCGCGCTGTTTTTCAGCTTGCTGATTATCACGCTTTCCTTTCTCCCGGTGTTCACCCTGCAGGCACAGGAGGGCAGGCTGTTCGCTCCGCTCGCTTTCACCAAGACCTATGCGATGGCGGCTGCTGCCATATTGTCGATCACTCTTGTCCCGGTGCTGATGGGCTGGCTGATCCGCGGGAATATCCCGCGCGAAGACAGTAATATTCTTAACCGATCCCTGACCCGCGCCTATCGTCCGGGCCTCGACTGGGTGATGCGGCACCCGAAGGCTACGCTGGTTATTGCAGCGCTTGTCTTTCTAACCGCTGTCATTCCCTTCTCGCGGTTGGGGGGCGAGTTTCTGCCGCCGCTGGACGAGGGCGATCTGCTCTACATGCCAAGCGCCTTGCCCGGCCTGTCGCCCGGACAGGCATCGCAGCTGCTTCAGCGAACCGACCGGCTGATCAAATCCGTGCCCGAGGTCGAAACCGTGTTCGGCAAAGCGGGCCGGGCGGATACCGCGACGGATCCGGCGCCGTTAACGATGCTCGAAACGACCATCCAGTTCAAGCCGCAGGAGCAATGGCGCGAAGGGATGACCGCCGACAAGCTGGTCGAGGAGCTCGACCGCGTGGTGCAGGTGCCGGGCCTAGCCAATGTCTGGGTGCCGCCGATCCGCAATCGCATCGACATGCTGGCGACCGGGATCAAGAGCCCGATCGGGGTCAAGGTGTCCGGCGAAAATCTGGCTGAACTGGAGCGTATTGCGCTGCAAGTGGAAAGCCTGGCCAAAAAAGTGCCCGGCGTCAGTTCGGCGCTCGCAGAGCGGCTGACGGGCGGGCGCTATATAGATGTCGATATCGACCGGATGGCGGCGGCGCGCTATGGTCTCAGTATAGCTGGTGTGCAGCAGATCGTTTCTGGCGCAATCGGCGGAGCGAATGTCGCCCGCACCGTAGAAGGACTCGCCCGTTATCCGATCAATGTCCGCTATCCGCGCGAGATTCGCGACAGCGTAGACGAATTGCGCAGACTGCCGCTTCTGACGCCAATGGGGCAGCAGATCACGCTCGGCACTGTCGCCAACATCGCGGTCAGCGATGGGCCGCCCATGCTAAAGAGCGAACAGGCGCGGCCAACCAGCTACGTCTATGTCGATGTGCGCGGACGCGATCTTGCCTCGGTAGTCGGGGACATCCAGCAAGCCGTTGCCAGCGAGATAGAACTCCCGCCGGGCGTCAGCCTGTCCTATGCCGGGCAATTCCAATATCTGACCCGCGCCTATGAACGGCTGCAGATCGTCGTTCCGGCCACGCTCGCGATCATCTTCCTGCTGCTCTACCTGATCTTCCGCAGGCTGGATGAAGCACTGCTGATCATGGGAACGCTGCCCTTCGCATTGACCGGCGGGTTCTGGCTGCTGTATCTGATGGGCTATAACCAGTCGGTGGCGACGGCGGTCGGGTTCATCGCGCTGGCCGGAGTGTCGGCTGAATTTGGTGTGGTGATGATGATCTATCTCAAGGCCGCGCTTGACCGGCACGCTAACGAGCTGCACGAGGGCGAGCACACAACAGAAAATGTCAGTGCCGCGATCCGCGATGGCGCGTTGCTGCGCGTGCGGCCCAAGGCGATGACCGTGGCGGTGATTCTTGCCGGTCTGTTCCCGATCCTGATCGGCACAGGCGCGGGCTCCGAAGTGATGAGCCGTATTGCAGCGCCGATGATTGGCGGCATGATTACCGCGCCGCTATTGTCCATGTTTGTATTACCCGCAGCCTATCTTTTGCTGCGGCGCCCCCGGGTTTCCAAGCCCAAAACAACTGAAGGAGAAGTAGAATGCGTAACCTAACCTGGCTGACTTTATTGGCAGTGCCGCTGTCCCTGACCGCTTGTGACAATGCGAATGACACCGAAATGCCAATGGAAAATGAAGAAATGCCGATGGCTGCAAGCGAAATGCCGATGGATGGCGAGAATAGGTCGATGACACAATCTGGAGCAACGCGAACAGGAAGCGGAGAAGGCACGGTCAAGGCCATCGACGCCCAAGCTGGCACGATCACGTTGGATCACGGACCTGTCCCAGCGATGGAATGGCCCGCCATGACCATGGCCTTCAATGCTGGCGCGGAAATCCGCGATCAGGTTGCGGTCGGGGATTCGATCACTTTCGAGTTTGAGGCGAGCGATGCGGGTAACCGGGTCACTTCGGTCAGCAAGAAGTAGACAGAAATGATCCGGGCGGCACTCAGCGCCCCCGGATTATTCTGTCGATGCCTGCAAGGTGCAGACAGCTTGTCTGGTAAGCGTCCGATTGCAGCGATGAGCCATATGATGTGATGAGGTAGAGGGCGTGCCGGAAATCCGCGTGCCGTTGCCGATTTTCGCCGATGGCATCTCTGTTGCGTTGATTTCGCGCTGGGATGGACGGACACCGGACCTTAGGGTCGAGATCACACCCAGCGACAGCAGGCTCGGCAATATCCCGCCTGCTGAAGCTGAGAACAACTATTACTCCATGTTGGACGAAACCGGCATGGCCGCTTAACTTAAACCAAATGGCCTCCGGCAATCCCGGGGTGGTTCAAACTAGTACTCGACAAAAATCTTGATTCCTAGAGCGATCAGAATGATGCCTCCTGCGACCTCGGCGTATTTTCCGATGCGCGAGCTTGCCATGCCGCCGATCATCACGCCCAAGCTTGACAGCAAAGCTGTGATTGTCCCGATAGCAATACAGGTCAGTAGAACCGGAAGCCCAAGTGCAGGCAAGGTGATGCCGGCAGCAAATGTGTCAATGCTGGTTGCTATCGCAGCTGTTCCCAACGCCCATCCCGAGAGGCTGGGCTCAGGAATGTTTTCGTTCCCGCCCCGTGCTTCCCAAAGCATTTTCAGCCCTAAACCGCTGAGCAGAATGAGAGCAATCCAGTGATCATAAGTGCTGATGTGCGAAACAAAGGCTATTCCAAGCGCCCAGCCGAGGAATGGCATGATGCCCTGCGCGACGCCAAAGGCCATTCCCGTCCGAGTGGCGTGAAATATGGAACTATGTCCTGCCGCACCTTGAGCAACCGCTACTGCGAAGGCGTCCATCGCCAAGCCTATAGCAAGAGCTAGAATGAGAAGCAGGTTTTCCATTCGATTCGCTTTGGCAGCCGCCTAAGCTGGATTCACTTCGACGGTGATATGAGAAAGAGCAGCGGTTTTGGTCAGCCTTTCACGATAATCTGCGGGAGATCTCTCACTTTCCGTGCTGACCGCTACAATAGCGGCATGGTGTCCCGGACCCAGTTGCCAGACATGCAGGTCGGTGATCTTGTCTCCAGCTTCCTCGATGATCGAGCGGATTTTTGCTGAGACTGGGTCGCCTGCCTGCCTGTAATCCAGCATCGTTGAGCCGGTATCGCGCATCAGACCCCATGACCAGCGCGCGATGACAAGCGAACCGACTATACCCATGAGCGGGTCAAGCCATATCCATCCGTAGATGCTACCGGCTATCAGCGCAATTATTGCCAATACCGATGTCAGGGCATCGGCAAGCACATGGAGATAAGCAGCGCGCAGATTTTGGTCCTGGCCATGATGTTCAGCATGATGGTCATGGTCATGGCTATGATCGTGATGATGGCTGTGCCCATGATGATGATCATGATCGTCGCGGAGCAACCACGCGCTGACCAAGTTCACAATTAGGCCAATCACGGCCACGAAAATTGCCTGAGGGAAACTGATCGGGATCGGATTTGCCAGTCTGACGAGACTTTCCCATCCTATCAGTAGCGCAACCAACGCCAGAACGATTGCACTGGCGAATGCTGCAAGGTCTCCCACTTTGCCGGTGCCAAACGTGAAGCGGGGGTTTTTGGCATTCCGGCGTGCATATAGATAGGCGAGCGCGGCGATCAGCATCGCAGCCGCATGAGTGGACATATGCCAGCCATCGGCAACCAGCGCCATCGAACCGTAAATGGTTCCAGCTATAATCTCGACAACCATCATCACGCTGGTCAGAGCGATAACGAACCAGGTCCGCCGCTCGTTGCGCTCATGATTTTGGCCGAGAAAAACGTGGTCATGTTCGTGACCGGCTTGCGTTTTACTGTCAGGAGCGGTCATTTCAAATATGTTCTGATAACCTGGATCAGATCAGCCGCGCCTTGAGCGCGCTCCTCATCAGTGTCCGTTTGAGGGTTCGAGACATGTTGGCGGACATGATCCTCGATCAGTTCCACGGTAAGCCCATTTACGGCCCCTCGGACCGAGGCGACGAGATTGAGGATCTCACCGCAAGGAGCCTTGTTTACCAAAGCCCGCTCAATGGCTTCTAGTTGTCCTTTAAGGCGGCTGACGCGGGACAGCAGTTTTTTATCATCTGATGTATGAGACATAGCATAGGGGACTACCCTATATTATAAATATTGTACAGACATGATGGTCAGAATTTTTCAGTCGGTCGCCATCGCCCTGAGTGCGACGATAAATGGTAGAAAGTTATTGGTCCAAAAATACTATCCGGGTAACCAAATCTTTGGCTATTTCAGTCATCGGCTTGCATTCGCTGCATTGGGCCATGTCATCCAGTTAAGGGTGAGCCAGAGCGGGACTGGCAATCGTTGCCAATGCGGCAAGTGCAACGAGTATATTGCGCATTTATCATGTGCCTATTCTTTAAGTTCAAATTTCGAGAATTGCCCGGTAGCGGACACGGTGATGCTGACGGGGCCGTCGGTCCGGTTGCGCCAAAACCAACCATGCGTGCCATCAAAGGGAGCGCTAAATTTTCCGGTTGAGGAAGCTTTGGTCCCTTTGTCGTAGCTGGTATATTCGTCCGAGGCGGCTCCAAACACCTCACCATGCTGGTCATAATTGACGGCATTCTTGTTAGTTGCCCAGGTAAACTCAAACTCTTCACCCGCCTTCATTGTCGCTTTTACTTCCCGGCCTTCGCCCGGCTGCAAAGTAAGGGTCACCTTGCCGCTCTGAATCGCTGTGGACGCATCTCCTTCAGTCAACGCATTTCCTACGGGCGTGACAGTTTCAGCCGCGAAGGCTTCATTCTCGATCTGCTGCTCAGCCTGTTTGGTATCACCCATTGCCTTCAGCCCTAACGCGCTGCCAACACCGGTTGGGTCAATGCCATATTCGGCGGGAACTATGGTTGTCACTAGCAAGATTGTGGCAGTAACGGCGGCGAAGGCGGTGGCCTTGTTCAATTGGCGAACGGAAGGAAGCTCCGAACGAGTGGGTGTTCCAAATTCTGTCATGTTAGTCCTTTCAAGCGACATAATAGCCGGTGAGCTGGTATCCAAAGAGCATGAAGCCCGCGATCATCAAAGCGACATTGGCCGAGAATGCATGGCGGCCAAAGCTGGCGGTGCGGCGCCAATATCCCATCGCAATCAATATTGCGCCGAGCGCCAGGAATTGGCCGATTTCGACGCCGACGTTGAAGGATATCAGATTGATCAACAGGCCGTCTGGCGACAGCGAAAATTCCTGCAATTTCGTCGCAAGACCGAATCCGTGGAAGAAACCGAATATCAGGACCGCAGCCTTGGTATTGGGCTGAAAGCCGAACCAGCGTTGATATGCGCCCAGATTATCGAGCGCCTTGTAAACCACCGACAGCCCGATAATTGCGTCAACCGCATAAGAGCTGATATTCGTGCCGAGCAAAACGCCCGCAAGCAAGGTCGTGCTGTGGCCGATCGCGAACAGGGTCACATAGGCAGCGACATGCTTGATCCGGTAGAGGAAGAAGATAACGCCGAACAGGAACAGCAGATGGTCATAGCCAGTGACCATATGCTTGGCGCCCAGATAGAGAAACGCGATGATCTGCGGGCCGCTGGTTTGTTCGATGTAACCCCGATCGCCCTCTGCGACGCCGTGGGCATAGGCCGTGGTTGCGAAGGCCATGCACAATAGCAGGGCTACCAGGGCTCTGACCGAAAATTTAGATCCGGATGTTTTCATAAAATTCCTCATGTTGTTTGTTCTGCAGGCATATTCGTCTCTCTTCTTTCAGCGCGTCCGTGGATCAGCCTATACAATGCAGGCAGCACGATCAGCGTCAGGATGGTCGAGGAAATAATTCCTCCGATTACGACAGTGGCAAGCGGGCGTTGCACTTCCGATCCGGCTCCGACGTTCAGAGCCATCGGCACAAAGCCGAGCGATGCCACCAGCGCGGTCATCAGCACAGGGCGCAGACGGGTGAGGGCTCCTTCCCGAATGGCTTCTTCAAGCGCCATGCCGCGCTCCCGCAGATCGCGTATGAAGGACAGCATCACGACACCATTGAGCACCGCCACGCCCGACAAGGCGATGAAACCAACTCCTGCTGAAATTGACATCGGTATGTCGCGAAGCGCCAGGGCCGCTACGCCTCCGGTCAGCGCCAAGGGCACTCCGGAAAATACGATGGCCGCGTCTCGGGTCGAACGAAACAGCATGAACAACAAGCCAAAGATAAGCAGGAGCGCCATAGGCACGACAATCTGCAATCTTGTGGCTGCTGACTGAAGCTGTTCAAATGTCCCGCCATATTGAACATAATAGCTTTCCGGCAATTCGACATCGGTCTCGATCTTGGTTCGCAGTTCGGTGATGAACGACCCCAAGTCGCGGCCGCGAACATTGGCGGTGATGACGGCTCTGCGTTTGCCATTTTCCCGGCTGATCTGGTTGGGACCAACAGAAAGCTGGATATCGGCGACTTCCGACAAGGGCACGAATTCGCCGATAGCCCCGCGCGTAATCGGGATTGGCAGGCGCCCAAGCTGGTCGAGATCCGTGCGGGTGGTTTCGGGCAAGCGAACGACAACATCGAAGCGCCGGTCCCCTTCAAAAACCTGCCCCGCGTTGCGCCCGCCGGTGGCGGTCGCCACTGCATCCTGCACATCGCTGATATTGATGCCATAGCGCGCCAACAGTTCGCGGTGCGGTGTCACCGACAGAACGGGAAGCCCTGTTACCTGTTCCAGCTTTGTGTCTTGCGCGCCGGGAATCGACTCAACTATGCTTTCAATTTCCGCACCTGTTTCGAGCAGTTGATCAAGATCTTCCCCGAACAATTTTACCGCAACATCGGCGCGGACGCCCGCGATCAGTTCGTTGAGCCTCATTTGCACAGGCTGCGTAAATTCATAATTATTGCCCGGAATTTGCTGCACTGCTGCGTTCAGTTCCTCGACCAGCTTTTCGCGCGGCTTGCGCGGATCGGGCCAATCCTCGCGGTCTTTGAGTATGATGAAGTTATCGGCAACCGACGGCGGCACCGGATCGGTTGCCACATCGGCGGTCCCGATTTTGGCAAATACCCGCTCGACTTCTGGAAATTCGCTAATCCGTTTTTCCAGCGATCGTTGCATCTGGATCGCCTGACTCAGGCTGGTGCCAGGGATGCGCAGCGCGTGCATGGCAATGTCGCCTTCATCGAGATTCGGAATAAACTCCGACCCCAGACGCGTTGCGCCCCATCCGCTGACAGCAACCAGCAAGGCTGCCCCGGCAATCAGGATTTTGCCCTTGGGCATCGACCAGTCGAGCAAAGGCGCATAGCCTTTGCGCAGCCAAGCCATGACACGGTTCTCTTTCTCTTCAACCTTGCCGGTAACGAACATTGCAATAGCCGCAGGAACAAAGGTCAGCGACAGCAGCAGCGCTGCTGTAAGTGCAAGCATGACTGTTATTGCCATGGGGTGGAACGTTTTGCCTTCAATCCCGGTCAACGCGAAGATCGGCAAATAGACAACTGTGATGATGATAACGCCAAATATCGAAGGACGGATCACTTCGCTGCTGGCACGGGCAACCAGTTTGAAACGTTCCTCACGATCCAACAAACGTCCAGCTTTATGCTGTGCTTCCCCTAACCGTCGGAGGCAATTTTCGACAATGATAACAGCGCCATCGACGATCAAACCAAAATCGAGCGCGCCGAGGCTCATGAGGTTGGCGGAAACACGCCCCGCCGCCATGCCTGATAGCGTCATCAACATGGAAATCGGAATTACCGCTGCGGTAATCAGCGCAGCACGAACATTACCGAGCAGCAGAAACAGGATGACAATTACGAGCAGCGCGCCTTCGAGGAGGTTTGTCTCTACCGTCGCAATGGTCCGCTCGACCAATTCAGTCCGATCATAGAGCGGCACGGCCTGCACTCCAGCGGGAAGCGATCGGTTCACCTCCTCCAGCTTTTCTGCGGCAGCCTGAGCGACAATCCGCGGATTGCTGCCGGTGAGCATATAGACCGTGCCAAGCACAATCTCTTTGCCGTTTTCCGTTGCTGCGCCGTTGCGTAATTCGGAACCGATTACGACTTCGGCAATGTTGCCAACACGAATAGGGATCCCGCCGCGTTTTGCGACGATTATCTGCGATAGATCATCCTGATCTTCGACACGGCCCGGTATCCGGATTAAGACTTGCTCGCCCGCCCGCTCTACATAGCCTGCACCGGCATTGGCATTATTCGCTTCCAGCGCATCGACCACATCGGTCAGCGATATGCCCAGCGATGCCAGTTGCTCGGCATTAGGGGTCACATGATATTGTTTGGTGTAGCCGCCAACAGTGTTGATCTCGGCCACCCCTCGGACATTGCGCATTTGTGGGCGAACTACCCAGTCATGCAAGGTGCGTAAATCGGTCGGGGTCCACTCTGAACCATCGGATTTTCTTGCGCCATTTTTGGGCGTAACCGAATACATGAAAATCTCGCCAAGTCCGGTCGCGGTCGGTCCCATTTGCGGTTCGATGTTCGGTGGCAATTGTGACTTGGCCGCCTGAAGGCGCTCATTCACCAGCTGCCGCGCAAAATAGACATCGGTGCCGTCCTCAAAAACGACTGTTACCTGGCTCAGGCCGTAGCGCGAAACCGAACGAGTATAGTCCAGCTTCGGAATGCCTGCGAGCGCCGTTTCAATCGGATAGGTAACGCGCTGTTCTGCCTCGAGCGGAGAGAAACCCTCGGCCTCGGTGTTTATCTGCACCTGAACATTGGTGATGTCGGGCACAGCATCGATGGGCAGGCGCGTTGCGCTCCACACGCCAATCGCCATCAGTATTACTACAACGGCAAGCACAAGCCAGCGCTGCGCGATAGAGAAGCCTATTATTCTAGCGAGCATGGTTTGGTTTTCCATTAGTGATCGTGAGATGCGCCGGACTTTTCAATGTCCTGCCGAATGAGGAATGATCCTTTTGCGACATATTTGGTGCCGGGCTTGATCCCGCCCAGAACCTCAGTCCATTCAGAGGATTTGCGGCCAAGTTCGAGCATGCGCACTTCGTAAATTTCACCAAAATTGGCATAGACCACGGTGAAATCCCGAAACGGCTGCAAAGCCTCTGTGCGAACCGCCAGCGGCACTGTCACTGCATTCACCATCACACGTCCGTGCAGAGCAATGCCGGGACGCCAGCGTCCATCACGGTTCGGCAGACGCGCGCGAACCAGCGCCGTCCCTGCTGCCGAATTGCCTTCGGGCAAATAGCCTCCAAGAACCGAGTCAGCGACCGGCATGCCGTCGAGCGTTTCAATGATGACTTTCTGACCGGGGCGGATTGTGCCGAGGTCCCTTGGGAAAATATTGAAGACAACACTGGTGCTACTTGGGTCAGTGATGACATAAATTGGCTGGTCATAAGCAACATTTCCGACATTGGCATTGCGCTCTGCAACCACGCCACTGACAGGCGAATAGACCGGATAGATTTGCAGCGATTCACTCGATTCAATCCGCGCCAGCAACTGGCCCTTTTTGACGTAATCGCCGACTGCTTTTGTCACTTGCATCACTTTGCCCGGGAATTGCGCTCTGATTTCCGAGGTTGCTGCCGGGTCCAATTGGACGACGCCTTCTACTTCACGAATATCGCTGATCGATTGTGGTCCAACGGTTTCAATTTCAATCCCGCCATCTTTTGCGGCAGATGCGTTTATTTTCGTCTGACCTTCGGGACTGGAATATTTCCAGACATGGCGTTTCCCGCTGGCAGCGGCGACAACCTCAACATCAAAGCTATGGGGTTCAATCACTGCGCCCTGACCGACCAGATAATCTTTCTCCGGCTTGAATGCGAATTTTTCAACTTCACCATCCAACCGTTTAAGCGTTACCGTAAGCTTGACAGACTGCGGGTCTACAGGCTTGCCATCGCGTGTCGGATAGACACGAAATTCTGGTGGCACGCCGTCTTCAAAAACCGTCATTTCGACCGCGAAATCGCCGTCCCGAAGCATCTTGCCGCGATGAGGGCCTTTTTCTTCTTCGGCTGACTCGCCTTCGCCCGCTTCGCTCGGTGCATCTGTGCTACATGCGGCCATCGGCACAAGAAGCAATGCCGCCATCGCTGCACCAATTTTCCAGTTCGTCTTCATGGCTGTGAATATCCTTCATTGATTGCAGCAATAGACGCATCAAAGCGCCCGGTGAGCCGGTCTATTTCGGTTTGGAGATCGCGATATTCGATCATGGCGGTCAACCAGTTGTCCTGCGCCACGATGATCGCGTCGGCTGCATCTTGCATATCCCGGAAGCTGAAGCCGCCGCGATTATAACCCTCGCGCACCTGGGCCAAAGTCTTTGCAACGCGCGGATAAACTTCGGATTTGATTGCGTCCGCACGGCCGAGAGCACGGTCCGCTTCTGCTCCGAGGCTTGCCAGTCTTCGCAACCGCGCTAGCCGGTTGGCCTCTGCCGTCAGTTCAAGACGTAAGCGCTCGGCGCGCGCGCGTTCGATATTGCCTTGATTGCGATCAAAACGCCCCAGCGGTATGGTAATCCCGGCAACCAGCGCAATATCATTGGTTCCCTTGATAAAACGCGTGCCGCCGCTGACGGTATAGTCTTGGGTTTTGCGGGTCTGCTCCACTGTGACCGCCGCGCTTGCCCGCGCCACCCTGGCTTCTTCGAGTGCCTGGTCAGCCTCTGCCAGTTCGGTTGCCCGATCGCCGCCGAGTGCCAGTTCGCCGTCCACCACAAGATCATCGCCATCGCCGCCCCAAAAGGAAGCCAAGACATCACGCGCATTTCGCAATCTTTCCTGAGATTGTTCTAGCGCTATCCGGGCTCGCGCTACCCTGGCGGCAGCCCGGGTTTCTACAAATAGCGGGTCCTTATAACCGCGCACCCGCCGCAAGGCTTCGCTCTGCAAACCCTGTTCGATCGACAGCTGCTGCTTAGCGATGGCCTCGATCTGCTGGGCTATTAGAATATCCAGAAACGATCGCTGCACAGCGGCGGCCAGTTCCAGCCGGGTGACTTCGGCAGAGGCACTGGCCACACCGATTTCCCGTTCAGCCAGAGCAACGCGCGCCGCCCGTTTGCCGCCGCGTTCAATAGGTTGATTATAGGTGGCGGTAACCTCCGCACGGCGCAGCACGCTATAAGGGCCAGTGCCGACAAAATTTTCTGCTTCCACGGTAACCGATGGATTGGGACGAACGTCAGCTTGCGCCTTGCCAGCGCGGGCTGCTGCAATCGCAGCGTCCTCGGCGCGCAATAACGGCGCTGCCTCAAGCGCCTTTGCTACCGCTTCATCGAGTGAAACGGACTCCGCAAGACTGGCGGTGCCGGTCACTAGCAACGCACCCGCCAGAAGGGCGGCACGTGAATATCTCAACATTTATTGTAAACTCCTGATCCATAACAATTACAGCGCGCAGAAAACTACACGCTGCAGCTAATAGATCAGGCTAAAGGAGGCTCAATCGGTGGTTTCTGCTTCACAGACCGCATAAAAGCGGGAGCAGCCGCAAAGACCAAGCTGCGACCATCATGGTTAGTTGATTCAACCTTGGTGCCGCTTAAATGGTCTGCCGTCGGCGAAAAATGCTGATGCGTATCACCTTCCAGATCGCCGGTGTTTTCCTGATCAGCAAGCTGGGTGTGGAGCGCAATGTCCTGCTGCACAGCGGATATATTGCTATCTTCGTGATGATCAAAAGCAAGACTCGCAGCGTCGTGATCATGATGATGTTCAACCAATCCCGGACCAGCATGAACGCTCCCGAAAACAAGGGCGATAGCTATCAACATCAGGGAAAATCGACTGAACATCACGGTGCAGTAGCAATGGACCTGTTGAATCACAATGGATATTTGCGTGTGTGACGCGTTTTCACTTGCAGTCGTAGAAAAACGCAACCTACTCGTAACAAATGCTCGAAATCCTACGCAACAAGATCTACCGCAACCTTCTTTCGGCCCAGATTATTGCGCTAATCGGAACGGGACTAGCGACAATCGCGCTCGGTTTACTCGCTTTTGATCTGGCTGGCGGTAATGCCGGCGCTGTGCTCGGCACCGCGCTTGCCATCAAGATGGTCGCTTATATTTTTGTTGCTCCCATCGTCGGCGCCTATGCAGATCGGCTACCGCGAAGGGCGTTTCTGGTTGCAATGGACGCAGTGCGTGCGGGAGTTGCATTCATGTTGCCTTTTGTCGATCAGATCTGGCAAATCTATCTATTGATCTTCATTTTGCAATCGGCATCGGCGGCATTCACGCCAACCTTCCAAGCGACTATTCCCGACGTGTTGCCTGACGAGGATGACTACACAAAAGCACTTTCCTTCTCACGGCTCGCTTATGATCTGGAAAACCTGCTCAGCCCGATGCTGGCCGCCGCCTTGCTGTCCGTTATCAGCTTTCACTGGCTTTTTGCAGGGACCGGCATCGGTTTTATCGCGTCTGCACTGTTTGTCTTGTCGGTCACGTTACCGGCGACCAAGGCGATCACGCACACCGGAGGAATCTTCGCCAAGACCACTAGAGGTATGCGGATCTATTTGAAAACACCAAGGCTAAAAGGACTACTTGCACTAACTCTGGCTTCGGCAGCAGCAAGTGCAATGGTCATCGTCAACACCATCGTCATCGTTCGCGATCAGCTCGGTTTCGGAGATAAGGAGGTCGCGTTGACACTGGCAAGCTATGGTGCAGGCTCAATGCTCTCCGCGCTGCTACTTCCGCGCGTTCTTGGCCGGTTCAGTGACCGTAAGGTGATGATGACCGCCGCAACTGCGCTGTTTGGCGGTCTAGCTGCAATGGCGCTACTGACATCGATTTTGCAGCAATCAACCCATTATTGGCAAATATTACTCATGGGCTGGTTTATGCTCGGCATAGGCTATTCCGCTAGCGTCACGCCCTCGGGTCGCCTGTTGCGACGGTCAGCCTATGCCGAAGACCGCCCTGCTATTTTCGCGGCGCAATTTGCACTCAGTCACGGATGCTGGCTGATTGCCTATCCGATCGCCGGTCAAGTGGGCGCTACGTTCGGACAGACAGCGGCATTTGCCATATTGGCGTTTCTGGCGCTGTCCGGAATCATTGCAGCTTTTATTTTTTGGCCAGCGGGCGATCCCCAAATCGTCGCGCATAGTCACGATGATTTGCCGCCAGACCACCCTCATCTTCGCGAAGAGCATGCAGGACAAGCGTTCAGCGGTCACACCTATGTGATTGACGATCTGCACCCGCAATGGCCCAGAGGTTAGAGGTGCTAAATCTCCCTTCGATAAACAGAAGCCTCCAATTTTTCGAATGTGCGGCGCCGCAGGCTCAGTCATTGTCGGGGTAACCCGTAATTTGGAAAGCTGGAACGACCTGAATGAGGTCGCTCACCGGACCGGCTGGATATCTCTGGCTCAAGAGTTTCTTCCTGCTCACGGGTGGCTTTTTACTGTAACGATTGATAAGGAATTCGGAGCTCAATCCGACTTCGGTTCGAGGAGCGCCTGAAGATCTGGCGGGATTTTCATCTGGGTAAAGGCGCTGACATTTTCCCGACCCGTATTTCCGATCGGCAGTCGGCCGGTGAAGTTATCCGGCAGCACCAGCGCAAGCCGGACGATCTCATCGTCTGCCTCGCGCCAGTCGCTTAGCCGGAGGGCCATGTCCAGCATCTGCCAGTGGGACTGGCAATGCGGCCATAGCTTCATCTGAGCTAGGATATACGCTCGTTCGAGGTGGTGCCACGGCTGATCGATATCACCGGCATGTGCCGCAGTGTTTGCGGCACGATATTCTTCGGCAAGAATGGCTGGGATCTGCGAGGTAGAGGTGTTATCCCTCCGCCAATTCCCGGCGAGCCTGGACGAACACCTCGGCGCTACCCGAGATTGCGAGACCCGCCATGATGCCGGCGACGAGCAGGTCGGGCCATGCCTGTCCGGTGCCGAACACACCGACCGCAGCGCCGAGAACGGCGATGTTGCCGATCGCATCATTGCGCGAACAGATCCAGACCGAACGCATGTTCGCATCGCCGTTGCGGTAGCTGAATAGCATCAGCGCGACGATCACATTGACCAGCAGCGCCAGCGCTCCCACGAGACCTATAATCTCGGGCTCGGGGCTTGAGCCCACGATGAGGCCGTGGATCGCGTAACCGATCACCCACACGCCAAAAACAAGCATGGTTGCGGCCTTTAACAGTGCAGCTCTTGCTCGCCATGCTAGCGCTATTCCGGCAACACCGAGGCTGATCGCGTAGTTCGCCGCATCGCCGAGAAAGTCGAGTGCGTCGGCTTGGAGCGCGCGGGAATCAGCTGCGACGCCGCCGATGATCTCGAACACGAACATTGCGCCGTTCGCGATCAAGGCGATCCACAGTATCAGACGCCATCGCGGATTGTTGTGCACGCTCTGGTCAGCTTCGGGGGTCTGGCAGCAAGATTTGCCCATACCGCACTCCTTGAAAAGTTCGAGTCGCAATGACATATGCACATTGTAGCAACTACAAGGTCAAGCGATGCGTATCGGAGAATTAGCGAAGGCCACCGGCACCAAAGCGGAAACGATCCGATATTACGAGCGTGAGGGAATACTGCCAGTTGCCGACAGGACCGATAGCAACTATCGCGATTACTCCGACGAGCACTTGGCGGCCTTGACCTTCGTGCGGCGCGCGCGCCAGCTCGGCTTCAGCATGGCCCAGGTGCGCGAACTTCTCGCCCTCTCGGACCAAGACGACAAACCCTGCGAGGATGTCGACAAGTTCGTCCACCGCCAACTGGTCGAAGTGAAACGCAAGATTGCCGATCTGACGGCGCTGCACGAGGATATGGAACAGATGCTGCGGTCATGTCAGGCGGATCGCATCGGAGAGTGCCGCATCGTGGAGAGCTTGGCTCGTCCACTGCGTAGATAGGGTCCGGTAGGATAGTCTGCTTTCAGGCAACGGCACAATGACGGTCGATGTCCGGAATGAGAGCGTATTCTGTTGAAAAACTCGAAGTCGGCAGAACTGATGCTAAATTTCGGTAACAATGATTCACAATAACTCGATCGTAGGAATCATTGTTGCACTCAGAGCCTCATCCAAAACCAAATCTTGCTGGCAAAAAACGGTATCGGAGTTTTTCAACACAATCAGAGCGCTAAGCCGCCGTTCAAGGAGTAAATGAACAAAAGGTGCCTTACAGCACTACGGCCTCGACGGAGACATTCGTATTCCGTTCCTGTCTGCTATGTTGATGCTAGGTGCAGCCGATAATGAAGATCACAGCTATCTTGAGATTGTCGATGCTCTTCGTCAGTTCGGCTCGCAGCCCGAACGGGACTGTGCTCAGCTATGGCGGCGTATCGTATTCAACATCCTGATTTCCAATACCGACGACCACCTTCGCAATCACGGCTTCCTGTATGATGGGGCAGGGGGCTGGCGCTTGTCCCCGGCTTACGACATGAATCCGACGCCTCTGGATGTTAAGGCGCGCATCCTGAGTCTCGCCATCGACGAGGCTGATGACACCGCTTCGCTCGACGTGGCGCTTGGCATGGCGCGCCAGTGTGGTTTGAAGCAGCCCGCCGCCAAAGAAATTATCAGTGAAGTTCAAGCCGCTTTAGCGCAATGGCGCGCTTGCGCTGTGACCCACGGACTTAACGCCCGCGACATCGCACGCATGGCATCGGCATTCGAGCATGAAGCCGCCGCAGTGTGATTTTGCAGACTCTACTCGGTTAGAGTGAGCCAAAGCAGGATCTGCCTCTGGTCGGGCTGACCAAGAGCTCCCGCCAGATATTGTTGCGACGGGGATGAATCATCAACCGTTTTTGGGCAGAGGTATCTAGGTCTGCGAAAGTTGATCTAATAGCCTCAGTCGCGCCCCACCTTTTGTGGGATTCCCTTACACATGTCTTACACACTTACACAAAACCTTACACAAAATTGACTTGACCGAAAATTTATAATTTGTTATCAGATGGTTACGGTTGTCGCGTCCCACTCAAAATCGAGTTCCGCAAGGAGTGCCCGTTCGAGTCGGGCCAGGGGCACCATTTCCCGAAAATTCAGATAGTTGTGACTTAGTTGCAACGATATTCGGATGTTCTGCAAAAATGCGTTGTAACGCCTGTTTTTCCAAGCCTCTGTTCTGGACTATTGAGACAATTTATTCAAAAGACCCGGCGCTCGGATGGCAGGTTCGTTCCGTTCGTTTCACGTCTATTTTCATTTTACACCCACGGCGAAACGCCGGGCGCAGGAGAAACTCATGAAAATCGCAAAATTTTTAACCGCCACAGCGCTTGGCGGCGTCATTGCCGCCTGCCCGGTCCATGCACAGGACGCGCAGGGTGAAGAAACATTTGATGACAATGTGATCGTCGTGACGGCCTCCAAGCGCGAAACCACGTTGCAGGAAACCCCGATTTCGGTTTCGGTGACAACCGGCGAAACGCTTGAAAATGCGCAGATCCGTGATGTACTCGATCTGCAAACGGTCACGCCTTCGCTGCGTGTCAGTCAACTCCAGACCTCATCGGCATCGACCTTCATCATTCGCGGCTTCGGCAATGGCGACAATAATTTTGGGATCGAACCCTCGGTTGGCGTATTCATCGACGGTGTGTTCCGTTCGCGTTCGGCTGCGGCTCTGTCGGATCTTCCCAATGTTCAGCGCATCGAGGTGCTGAACGGCCCGCAATCGACGCTGTTCGGCAAGAACGCTTCTGCTGGCGTGATTTCCGTCGTCACCCGTGAACCGCAATTCGAATTTGGCGGAGCGGTGGAAGCCGTTTACGGCAACTACAATAATGTCTTCCTCAAGGGCGATATTACCGGCCCGCTGACAGAGAATATCGCCTTCTCGATCGACGGCAGCTATAATCGCCGTGACGGCTATGCCAAAATTGTCAATCTGGACGAAGAGCAGAATAACCGGAATCGCTGGGCAACTCGTGGCCAGCTTTTGTTCGAACCGACATCGGATCTGAAGATTCGCGCGATTGCCGATTACTCGCGGATTGACGAGATTTGCTGTCAGGTGACAACAATTGTCGCCGGGCCGACGGCCGGAGCGATCCAGTTGCTTGGCGGCCAATTCTCGACCGATCGTTTCAGCTATGATGCGTTTCTCAATCAGGTTCCGATCAACAAGGTCGACAATTACGGCGGCTCGCTGCAAGCCGACTATCAGGCAGGCGCGCTTTCCTTCACCTCAATCTCTTCCTACCGGGAACTGAAGAACCTTTTCGTTTCGGACATCGACTACAGCAGCCTGGATATTGCCAATGAAACCCGCAATCAGAAGGTAAAGACTCTCACTCAGGAATTCCGCGTCGCATCGGACTTTGACGGTCCGTTTAACTTCCTGCTCGGTGGCTATTATTTCGACGAAAGCATCTCGCAGACCAGTCAGATCGAAAATGGTACTCAAATCCGGGACTTCTTCGAAATACTGGCTGGTGGAAACCCGGCCGATATAATCGCGGGCAGACCGAGTATATTCAACGGGGTCGAAGCAGGTCTTGGCCTGCCACAGGAATCGATCTTTCTTACGCCGCTACTCACAGCCGAGCAGTTTTCGATGGACAATACATCCTATTCGATTTTCGGAACGGTTGATTTTGAACCGGTCGATGGCCTCGTCATCACGGGTGGTTTCAACTACACCGACGACAAGAAGGATTTCGCGCTCGCCCAGCAAAGCTTCGATCCACTGGGGCAAATCAATCTGGTCGATGCGTTCATTGTCGGTGCCACCGGGGGCACTGTAACCTCGCGGGCCCAGTTTCAGGCGCTTCCGGCCGCGAACCAGGCGGCCCTGCTTGCCGCGGCGACCTCGGCGCTCAATCCGCTGCTCGGTCTGTCGGCCTTCCAGTTTCAGCCGCCCTTTCTGACCATTCCGAACGCGGTCGAAGACGGCAAGACGCGCGATGACAAGTTCACCTATCTGCTGCGCGCATCCTATCGGATTTCGGACGAAGTCAATGTCTATGGTAGCTATGCAACGGGCTTCAAGGCGAGCTCGGTAAACCTGTCCCGCGACAGCCGGCCGTCCAGTGCCGATTTTGTCGCGGGCCCGGGCGGTTCGACTTTCGCGGCTCCATCATCGCCGATCCTCGACGCCGGACTGGCGCTGCCGAACCTGAGGAGCGGTTCGCGCTTCGCCGGGCCAGAAAATGCCACCGTCTATGAAGTTGGTATCAAGGGCCAGTGGGAAGGCTTCGGCTTCAATCTCGCATTGTTCGACCAGACCATCAAGGGTTTCCAAAGCCTTGCCTTTACCGGCACCGGTTTTGCCTTGCAGAACGCGGGCCAGCAATCGGTCAAGGGCTTCGAGTTTGACAGCAGCATCAACCCGACCGAGGGTCTGGTGTTCACCTTTGCAATGACCTATCTTGATCCGTTGTTTGATGATTTCCCGGGTAGTGTCCTGGGCGACCTGAGCGGCGCAACACCGGGCGGTATCCCCGAGTTCGCCATTTCGACTTCTGCAACCTATTCACATGAATTCGGTGCCAGCGGGAATATGCTGATCACCCGGATTGATTACAGCCACGAAAGCAACACGCCGATCAACAATGGCTTGCCGACTTTCAACGCCGCGCTGGGCAATACCCAGATATTTGATCGCGAGGTCAATCTGGTCAACGGTTCAATGACGCTCAAGCTTGTTAACGGGCTTGAAATCGGCGCCTATGTTCGCAATTTGCTCAATGACCAGTTCATAACGACCGTGTTCGATGGCGTCGCTCAAGCGGGAACGGTTTCCGGTTATCCGAGTGCACCGCGGACTTATGGAGCGGTCGTGCGTTTCAAATTCTAGCCTTGAACTAATATTACAAGATCTGGCCCTGTCGGGAAACCGGCAGGGCCTTTTTGTATCCATTTTGCATCAAATTTCCGGCAAATGGTGCAAAAATGTAATGGCGCGGTGCATTTTTTGTATTTCTGTCTGGACTTAATCGCGCGATTAGTTGACTATTCATCCATCGGGGGGAAGAGCAAAAGCATCTGTCTCCGATTGAATAAATGGGATTTGGGAGAGAGAAATGCGTAAATCGCTACTATTAGCCGCCACCGCTATGTCTGCAATGTCCGTACCTGCCATGGCACAGGACAGGGAAGATGGTACCGTGGATGACAATGTCATCATCGTGACCGCGCAACGCCAGGCACAAAGTGCTCAGGATGTGCCGATCGCGGTTTCCGCATTTTCCCAGGAAGCGCTGGAAGCCCAGCAGATCGAGAATAGTTCCGATCTTCAGCTCACGCTGCCCAATATTACCTTTACGAAAACCAATTTCACCAGTTCCAGCTTCACGATCCGGGGAATCGGCGATCTTTGCGTCGGCGTCTCCTGCGATCAGGCCACTGCGATCCATTTGAACGACCAGCCCTTGTTCTCCACCCGCCTTTTCGAAACAGAATTTTTCGATCTTGAGCGGGTCGAAGTGCTGCGCGGTCCGCAAGGCACATTGTTCGGTCGCAACGCCACCGCCGGTGTGGTCAATGTCGTCACAGCCAAGCCGAGAATGGGGCAGTTCCAGGCTTCGGGTGACATCGAATATGGCAATTATAACGCCCTTAAGGTCAAGGGAATGGTCAACATTCCGATCGGCGACACCCTGGCGTTCCGGGGAGCCGGCATTTACGTCAAACGCGACGGCTATACCACCAATCTCAACGGCGGGCCTGATCTCGATGACCGCGAACTATATTCGGTCCGTGGTTCGCTGCGTTTCGAACCGACTCCAGATACCACGATTGACCTGTTCGCTTCCTATTTCCGCGAAGACGACAACCGCATGCGGATCCAGAAACAATATTGCCAACGCGACCCGACGGGCATTCTGGGCTGTCTGAACAGCTCCCGCAACGCAGAGTCGTTTAACGCGAACTCGACCTTCACGGCCGCTCTGTCGTCACGGGAATTTCTTGCCACCCAGGGGATTCCGACCGCCTTCGCGCTGGGCAGCCTATATGGCCCGGATCAATATTCCGGCATTTCCATTCCCGCGGATTCGCGGACGGTAAATACCGCATTCACGCCCGAATATTTCACCAGCGAACTGACCTTCCAGGGCAAGATCGAGCATGATTTCGGTCCGATCAGTGCCCAGCTTTCGGGTACCTACCAGAAGGTGAAGCTGGATTCGCGGCAGGACTATAATAACAATATCGGACGGCGCGATATCTATGCTCCGGCATTGAATACGCTGGCTGCCGCAGCTGCTGGCCTCATTCCGGGTCTTCCGGCTGCCTATTTCGCTCCGATTGCCTCCGCGATCATTCCGAACGGGCCGAGTGGCGTATTATGTACCTCGGATACGGACACGATCGGTCTCGGGTCCTTCGGCGGCAACAAAATTTGTGCTACCACGCCTCTGCAATTTGACCGCTCCAATCAGGTCAACAGTAGCTGGTCGGCCGAAGCCATTATCTCGAGCGATTTTGACGGACCGTTCAACTTTCTGGTGGGCGGTATCTATGCCGATTATCATCTGACGGAAAACAGCTATTATGTGAACGCGTTTGCGATTGACTATGTTGTCGGTTTGCTGGGTAGCTTTACCTCGCTTGCCAATGCCGCCAACGGCGTCCCGCCATCGTTCCTGGGTACGCCTTATTTCCGAAACAATACGGATGACCTGACGGTCAAATCCTATGGCCTGTTTGGTGAAGTCTATTTCGACATCAGCGACAGACTGAAACTGACCGGCGGCCTGCGCTACAATAATGACAAGAAAAACGTCCAGGCGCGGTCCACGCTGGCCAGTTTCCTGGTGCCATACAGCCAGACGACAAATGCGTTCGAGTCGCCTTTCGTGGGTTCTTTTGATGCTGATCCGGGAACCCCGGGCAACCAGATTTTCCAGAATCGGCAGGTCAAGTTCAATGAAATCACCGGCCGTGCGGTGCTGGACTTCAAGATCAGCGACGACAATCTGGTCTATGTATCCTATGCGCGCGGCTACAAGTCCGGCGGCCTGAACCCGCCATTGCAGCCCATTTTCGCGGTGCCGGAAGCGTTCCTGCCCGAGCAGGTGGATGCGTTTGAAATCGGGTCGAAAAACACATTTGCCGACGGCGCTCTGCAACTCAACCTGACTGCATTCTACTACAAGTACAAGGATTTGCAGCTCAGCAAGATCGTGGCGCGAACCGCGGTGAACGAGAATATCGACGCGGATATCTACGGTGCCGAAGTCGAAGCGATCGTCCGACCGGATCCCGACTGGATGGTCAACCTGGGATTCAGCTATCTGCACACCAAAGTCAAAGGGGACACGTTCAACAGCGATCCACGCGACTTTGGCGGAAACCGCGCCGATGCCGTGATCATCAAGGACATCACCAATGCTTCCAATTGCGCGGTTGCGTCGCAATCGGGCAATATCGCAGGGGTGAATGCCTTTGTTAACGCCGTCAATGGTGCAATCAATGCCGGCGCAGTGCCCGGTCTTGCAGCGGGCGCCGGGCTTCAGCCTACCGTCGCTTTCCCTGCCAACGGCGGCATAGCATCAACCGGTGCATTCGGTATCTGTGGTGTCTTGCAGGCGGCGGCCGCCGGAGCATTTGCTGGCGGTGGCCTCGTACCAGCAGCATTTGGCGGAATCGACTATTTCTCTGCCGGCATTCCCAAGAATATTCGCGGGAACGAATTGCCCCAGGCGCCTCAGCTGAAATTCTCTGCTGGCGTGCAATATACGATGAACTTCGACAATGGCATGAGCCTGGTCCCGCGTGTCGACCTTGCTTATACCGGGGAAAGTTTCGGCAGTATCTTCAATGGCAATGTCAACCGGATCAAGGGCTATGCGCAGGCGAACGCCCAGATCCAGCTGAACGGCACGGATGATCGCTGGTATGTTCGGGGTTTCATCCAGAATATATTCGACAGCAACGCCGAAACCGGACTCTATGTGACGGATCAGTCTTCCGGTCTCTACACTAATGTCTTCACTCTGGAGCCGCGCCGCTACGGCATCGGTGCCGGCTTCAAATTCTAGTCACTGGTTGAAGGTCAAATGGAAAGCCCTGCCGGGAAACCGGCGGGGCTTTTTATCCTGACGATACCCGTCCGCCAAACATTCCGATGCCTTCCCCAATCCTTCCGGGCTGAGAGGTCGACCATATCGTCGTGCCGATCGTAGCTGATATTTGGGATAGGCCAGATTGTCGTCACTGTTCTTGCTGTGGCGGTGAACTATTTCAGAGACAAATCCTGAAGATACTCAGACAAGCTTTTGCTTACGGTGCGGAAATTTTTTGGTCTTCGATCATTCCGGATCGACTGTATCCTCGAAAAATGGTGCCGAATATCCGACTCGAACGGATGACCTACCGCTTACAAGGCGGTTGCTCTACCAGCTGAGCTAATTCGGCGTGCACTGGATTTGCTGCGCGCTATTAGCGTCAAACCACGCCAAAGGTCCAGCCTTCTTTTTGCGCGATCGCAGCGGTCATCGCCGGTGGTTTCCACAGTGTCGGAGCGGTCGCAACCCGCTTCATCCAGGCGGCAGTGATCAGGGCGTCGGTACTGTGGTCGTCATAGTGCTGCAGCGTTGCCGGCAGCGCCGTATCGAGCCGGGTCAGGGCGGTTTCGAGCCCGGCCCGGTCCCGGACCTTGCTGCGCCCCCTGGGCATGCCGGCCGCCAGCGCGGCCATGGTTGTATATATCTCGACTATGACCGGACCGCGTGGCGGGACGGGGTCAAAGGGCCAGACCGGGATCGCGCCGTCAAGCTGGTGCAGCAGCCGCATCCCGGTGAGGCTGGATTTCCCGACCTGCGCCGCACCGACCAGGTTGAAGCAACTGGCGCTGTTCGCCTGTCCGGTAGCCCGCTGGTGGCCCTCGACTTCCCGCAAGCGTCCGATCCCCTGGCCAAACAGGTCACCCACATGATCCCGGCCGTGCCGAAAATGGCGGCCGGCCTCGGGGTGGTCGAGGAAACTGCTGACACTGAGATGCGGCTCATTGCTGCACAAGGTGTCGACAATGGCCCAGAGGGCTTTCGCATTGTCCGGGCTGTGCTGCCATTCCGGAAAATAGGCGCCTTTGTCGAGGAAGGGCAGGGAGGTCGACAGGTCAAAGCCGATCAGGATGTCCCGTTCGGCTGCCGCAAGTCGGCGCAGCCATGCCAAAATGTCGGCGCGCGACCAGCGCGGTACCGGGGATAGCAGGGAAGGAGGACCGTCCGGACCAATCATTGCCACCGCGATGCCAGGGGGCCGTTCCGATCTGGCACCGGACCAATCGACGCAGGCAAAATGGGAGAAATGTCGCACAGCCGGTCTCTAACCGATCCTGTGGCGAAAAGAAAAGGGCAGGCCCTTGCGGACCCGCCCTTTTTCATTCGATGGCCAGCGCCTATTTCCTGGCCGCGGGTTTCCGGGTAGCCGTTTTGCGCGCAACAGGCTGGCCGGCAGGGGGTGCTTTGGGCTTTGGCGGATTGGCGTACAGGTCTTCGAGGACCTTGCCAGCCACGTGGCGCCCGCCCCAGCCGAAGGCCAGTGCCGCTGCTGCGGCACCGCCGATGACCAGTGCGGTAAAGGCCGTCTGCACGATTTCCTCGCCAACGCCCATGAACTGCAGGCCCATGAAGGTGAACAGGATGATCGTCGCATAGCGGACGATGGTCGCCGCCATATTGCCCTCGGCGGCTCCGCCGATGATCTTGGCCAGCAGATTGCCAATCAGGAAGCCGGCCAGGATTACTACGCTTCCGAATATGACACGGCCACCAAGTTCGAGAATCTGATCAAGGATCGCCGTCAGTTCGGGAAATCCGAGCAGATGGGTCGCCGCAATCGCCGATGCCAGCATGATCGCAATCTGTGCGATACGGGCGACGATATTGGTCAAAGACGTTGAAGCGGGCAGGATTTCCATCGCCGCAACGGATTGATCAACGCCCAGCCCGGGCAGAACTTCGGAAATGATCTGAACCACGAACCGGCTGATCAGATAGCCGATACCGAGGATCACCGCAGCGCCAAGAATATTCGGAATCGCTTCCAGGATCATCCGCAACATGTCGCTTGCCGGCCCGGAAACGGTTTCGAGCTGCAATGCTTCCAGTGCCAGGATCGCCACCGGAATGATGATCAGGACATAGGCAATCGTGCCGATTGTCTTGCTGATCGCCGAATTGCCGGTAACCGTATCAATGCCGCCGCGATTGGCCCATTTGTCCAGATCGACTGTCTGCAGGAACGTCACGACAAGATCCCTGACGATCCGTGCCACGACTATTCCTATGAAGAATATGATCGCTGCACCGAGAAGATTGGGAATGAAGCCCATAATCGAATTGAGCAGCGTCTGGATCGGAGCATCGACGCCGCCGAGTCCCAGAATGCGCAGTACGATGAGCAGACCGAACAACCAGATCAGCAGGGAGACAATCTTGCCGAGCGCCTCTCCGACTGAGGTGCCCGAGGACGTGTCACGCTGCAGGAATTTCACATTGTCGACCAGTTTGGCAAAGGTCCATTTTGCGGCCTTTGCGAGCACCCATGTGCCGATCAGAATGAGCAGGGCAAGGCCCAGTTTCTCTCCCCATTCCATCATCAGCTCTGTATCCAGAGCATAATTGCCTATTCGCATCCCATCCATATTGCTTCCCCTGTTTCGGTGGTTATCGTTGACGCTTGATAGCATGATATGCAACGGATTGACAGGAACCAATATATATGGCGCAAATGCTCAATGGAAAAACGGTATAAAGTCAGCCTCTTGCCTATAGTTCGACGACAACGCGGCCGATAGCTTCGCGTCGTTCAAGCACCGCAAGCGCCTTCCCTGCGTCCGCAAGCGGAAAGCGATGGGAAATATGCGGGCGCATCACGCCCTGCTCCGCCAGCTGCCGCAACGCTGCGCCTTGCCGCCTGGCCAGTTCGGGATCGCGGCGCGGGCTTTCGCCGGCGCGGACGCCGATCAGGCTATAGGTCTTGATCAACGCATGGTTGGCCGGAAAGGCAGGAATGACGCCGCTGGCAAAGCCGACAATGAGATATCGTCCGTTCCAGGCGATGGCGCGGGTCGCGGTCAGCGCGAGATCTCCGCCCACCGGATCGAAAATGACATTCGCGCCCTTGCCCCCGGTCATTTCCTTTACTTTGGCCGCCAGCTCAGGGTCCGAAGGGTCCAGCAGATAATCTGCGCCGGCCCGATCGATCGCCTGCAGCTTTTCTTCGTTCGACCCGGTGCCGATGACGGTCGCACCGATATATTTGGCCATCTTGACAGCGGCCATGCCCACTCCGCCGCTCGCGCCGAGCACGAGCAGGCTCTCTCCTGGTTGCAGACCGCCGCGCTCGACCAGCGCATGCCATGCGGTCGATGCCGCGGTTTGCCAGCAAGCGCCTTCGCCGAAGGAAAGGGCCGGGGGCAGGGGGGCTACAGCCGCTTGCGGGACAACCCACTGTTCTGCCAGCGCGCCGCCCTTGCCGCCTGCCATGACCCGGTCGCCGGGTTTGACAGCATGCACATTGTCTGCGACCTCGATCACTTCTCCGGCCGCTTCCAGTCCGGGCACGAAGGGCGGGTCCGGGCGGAACTGATATTTGCCCTGGGTCATCAGCAGATCCGGGAAATTGAGCCCCGCCGCACGGACCCGGATCCGGACCTCTCCGCTTTGCAAGGGCCTTTGGTCTTTCTTCAGAATCTCGATCGAGTCCAGGCCGGTGAGAGCGGTGCAGGTGGCAGCGAGATAGGAACCTGTCACGATCTGGTCGCTCTCACGATATCCCGCGTGAAGGCTTCGACATCAAAACGGTCTTCGCTGCTGTCATAACCGCGGCGGACAATGACCAGATCAAGGGAAGGGATGATCACCAGATATTGCCCGCGATTGCCAAAGCCGGCAAATGTATCCTTCGGTATCCCCTCGGACCGGTTCATCAGCCAAAAGGTCGCGCCATAGCCGAATTTGCCGTCTTCAGGCTGTGGTCCGGAAGGTGTACTGACATATTCCCGCCAGTTCTCCGGCAGCAGCCGCTCTCCGTTCCACATTCCGTTGTTGAGATAGAGCAGGCCGAGACGACCCAGATCGCGTGCGGTGGTCCAGACCTGACTCGACAGGATATAGCTGCCCTGCCAGTCGGTCTCGGCATAGGTACGGGTCATGCCCAGCTGCTGGAAGAAGCTGTAGGGATCAAACTCCTGTTTTGCGGACATGGCGCCGTCGGTTACGGTCTTGCGATCCAGATGCTGTGCCTGGGCCGCCAGTACCGACAGCAATATGTCATTATTTGCGTAGCGAAAGCGGGTCCCCGGCCGGTACAGCAACGGCCAGCTGGTTGCGCGCTGGGCCACGCTGGCGCCGCCCATATAGACCGGGTCGGTGCGATTGCCCGCGGTGTCGCTGGTCAGTCCGCTGCTCATCCGCATCAGATTGTCGATCGTCAGTGATGCCCGTGGATCACCATTTTTTTGCCATTCCGCTATCCTGGCAGGTGCATGAATGTCGACCATCTGCTGCTGGACGGAATGACCGACCAAGGTCCCCGCGACGGACTTGGCGACCGACCAGGTGCGCTGCGCCGTATGGAGGTCATGGCCGGCCTTGTATTTTTCCGTCTGGATCCTGCCCTTTTGCAGCACCAGAACCGCGCTGGTTTTGCCGCCATAGGCTTCCGGCTTAAAGGCGCGTTCCGCAGCGATTCTCAAACGGTCGGAGCGGGTCGAAGTTTGCGCCACTGCGTTCCGGTCTCCCATCGGCCAGGCCTGATCGTCGGCAAAGATCCTGTTCTTCGGGGCACTTCCGGTTCCGGTTCCGTCAAATCCGATCGGCATCGCAGTGCAGCCGGTCCTGTTGTTCCAGACGGCAACACGCGGCGGGGCATCATCGGCAAAGGGGACGCGCACCTGCCGCCGACTCTCGTCCACTTCTTCCGCCAGGGCAGGAACTATATCCGCAATCCGGTCGTAGATGCCGCTCAGTTCGTCGGCCTTGATATCGGCCAGCGACTTTCCGCCATTCCACAGTCCCGAGCAAATGAACTGGGCCTTGTAGCCAGCGGCCAGAGCCTGGTCGTAGCGCGCCGTTTCCTCTGTCTGGGCGAACGCGCTCGTCGCAAACAGCGCGCCGATGGCACAAATGCTAACCCGTCTTTTTCGCACGCAAATTCTCCCAATATTCCAGTCGCTCGCGGATCTTGTGTTCAAAACCCCGGTCTGCCGGCTGATAAAATCTTTCCGGTTCCATGTCTTCCGGCCAGTAATTGTCGCCGGAAAATCCGTCATCGCTCTCATGGTCGTAACTGTAGCCGGAACCATAGCCAATATCCTTCATCAGCTTGGTCGGCGCATTGAGGATATTCTGCGGCGGCATCAGCGAACCGGTTTGCCGAGCCGATTTCCAGGCATGTTTCTGGGCCTTGTAGGCGGCGTTGGATTTGGGAGCGGTCGCGCAATAGAGGCATGCCTGCACGATCGCCAGTTCGCCTTCGGGACTGCCCAGAAATTCATAGGCATTCTTCGCTGCCAGCGCCTGGACCAGCGCTTGCGGATCGGCCAGACCGATATCTTCGCTGGCAAAGCGAACGATCCGGCGCAGCACATAGAGCGGTTCCTCCCCCGCCACCAGCATACGGGCGAGATAGTAGAGCGAAGCCTGCGGGTCGGATCCGCGCAGCGCCTTATGCAGGGCGGAAATCAGATTATAATGGCCTTCACGATCCTTGTCATAGACCGGCATCCGGCGGTGGAGGGTCTTTGCGAGTTCCGGCGGGTCGAGAGGTTTGTCGATATCGAGCGAAAACAGGGTTTCTGCCTGGTTGAGCAGAAAGCGGCCGTCGCCATCGGCGCTGGCAATCAGGGCACCCTTCGCGTCGGCGGTCAGGGGGAGGCTTTTCCCTTCCAGGCTTTCTGCCCGTTCCAGCAGCCGGCCCAGAGCGCCGGCACCCAGCCGATTGAGAATCAGCACCTGGGCCCGGCTGAGCAGGGCAGCGTTCAGTTCGAAGGACGGATTCTCGGTCGTGGCGCCGACGAGCACCACCGTGCCGCGCTCGACATAGGGCAGGAAGCTGTCCTGCTGCGAGCGATTGAAACGGTGGATCTCGTCGACGAACAACAGTGTTGCCTTGCCGGACTGGAAGCGCATCTCGGCTTCGGCAAAGACCTTCTTGAGGTCTGCGACACCGGAAAAGACTGCCGATATGGCCTTGAAATGCAACTCGGTCTGGTCAGCCAGCAGCCGCGCGAGGCTGGTCTTGCCGGTACCCGGTGGTCCCCAGAGAATGATCGAGGACAAACGTCCGGCGGCCACCATGCGGCCAATCGTACCTTCGGAGCCGACAAGATGGTCCTGGCCCACGATGTCGGACAGCTGCCGGGGGCGCAGCCGGTCGGCAAGCGGCGCTTCGGGAGGATCGTGCGAACCGTCCTGCCGGTTCTCCGTGTCGTCAAACAGGCCGGCCATCGCTAGCGGACAGCGGCCTGCTGGATCGGCCCGTGACCCGACTGGCGGCGACGAACCAGCCGCATGTAGGTCTGGGCAACGACATTGTTGATCTGGTCCCAGCTATATTCTTCCGCCCGCCTTTCCCCGGCCGCACCATGGGCACGGCGCAGGTCGATATCCTCGCAATAGAGCTGCAGGGCATCGGCAAATCCCCGGACAGCTCCCGGTGCGACCAGTTTGCCGGACTCGTTGTTTTTCACCAGGCTCTGGCTGCCGGTCGCCTTGGCCGCCACGACCGGCAGGCCGCAAGCCATCGCTTCCAGTGTCACATTGCCGAAGGTTTCGGTGATCGAGGGGTTGAACAGCATATCCATGCTGGCGACCCCGCGACCGAGATCACTTCCCTGCTGAAAACCAGCGAAGACTGCGCTGGGCATGCGATCTTCGAACCACTGTTGCGCAGGTCCTTCCCCGATCACCAGCACCTTGTGTGCGACATTTCGCCGGTTTAGTTCGTCTATCGCATCGGCAAAGACGTCCAGTCCTTTTTCCATCACCAGGCGTCCGAGAAAGCCGATGGCCGGTTCGTCATCAGCGATGCCCAGCGACTTGCGCCAGTCCATGTCCCGGCGACCGGAATTGAATATCTCGCGGTCGACGCCGCGGGACCAGATTCCGACATCATAGTTCATCCGCTGGTCGCGGAGCACCTGGGCCATCGATTCCGAGGGGGCCACCAGTGCGTCGCAGCGGCGGTACAGCCGCCGCAATATTGCTTCGATCACCGGTTCCAGAAAGGCCAGATTATAGTAGCGGGGATAGGTTTCAAACCGGGTGTGCACGGAGGCTAGTACCGGAATATTCTGGCGGCGCGCCCAGGACACCATCTTGTGTCCGACCCGGTCCGGGCTGGATATCTGCATGATGTTGGGATTGAACCGCTCGAGATCCCTTTTCACATCGCTGGAAATGCGTGTCGGAAAGCGATATTCACCGCGTCCGGGAAAGGCCACGGATGGCACGCTGACCAGATCTCCGGTCGGTTCAAAGGCCGGGGTATCGGTGGTAGGCGAATAGATGCGAACGGCTGCTCCCTGGCGCAGCAAATAGTCCACCAGCCGGTTGAGCGCCTGGTTGGCACCATCGCGCACGAAATTATAATTGCCGCTGTACAGGGCAATGCGAAGGTCACTGATTTCCATGGAAATCCTTCAAGCATAGTCAGGGGACAATTGCCATTGTGAACTTACGCGGATAGTGGTCGGGAATGATCCGTACCCGGCTTGAACATCTACTGACAGGCACGCCGAAGCCCTTTCGCGAGGACGGCGAAACGAGTGCGATTGCCAAATCCCCGGTCGTACGCTCGCTGATGCTGGGTTTCGACGGGCCCGAAGGAAATCAGGTCGCCGATCGTCTGCATCATGGCGGACCAGACAAGGCGGTCCATCTCTATCCCTTGGAACATTATGCATTCTGGCGAGAAAAATATCCGGATATATCTGTGCTGGATCGGCCCGGAGCCTTCGGAGAAAATTTCAGCTGCAAGGAAATGGTCGAGTCACGGCTATGCCTTGGCGATATTTTTCGCGTCGGCGAGGCATTGATCCAATGTAGCCATGCCCGGCAGCCTTGCTGGAAACTCAATCATCGCTTTGGCAAATCCGATGTTCTGAAAACCATGGTCAGTTCGGGCAAGTCCGGCAGCTATTTTCGGGTATTGCGGGAAGGCAAGGTCAGGGCAGGGGATGAAATGGTCCAGCAGGAACGCCCCTTGCCCGACTGGCCGCTCGAGCGGCTATTCGGCCTGATCGTTGCCGGGAAGCACAAGGGTCATGGTGCCGAACTGAAAGCGCTTTCCAGAAATCCGATACTGGCTAAAAGCTGGCGGATCCGGGCAGCAGAACTGGCAGACGCCTGACGGCGCTATAGTGTCTCAACGAGCGCGGGCGGGTGCAGTCGCAAGCGCGTCACGCGGCGATCATCCGCTTCCGTAATTTCGAGAATCCAGCCGCTCGGATGTTCGAGCCGCTCTCCGACGGTGGGGATATGTCCCGCCAGCACGAACGACAGGCCGCCGATCGTATCGACATCCTCGTCAATTTCTTCGAGCGCGGGGTCGATCATGTCGCCGACATCATCCAGCTCGGCGCGAGCGTCCGCTTCCCAGATGCCATCGTCCAGCCTGACCAGCAGGGGGACGGGTTCATCATCATGCTCGTCCTCAATCTCGCCGGTGATTTCCTCGACAATATCCTCGATCGTGACAAGGCCTTCGGTGCCGTTATATTCATCGAAGATGATCGCGAGATGGATCCGGGTCGCCCGCATTTCTGCCAGCAAATCGAGCACGCCCATGGATTCCGGGACAAAGCGGGGTTGCCGGAGAAACGGCGTGATATCGTCGGGAAACGGGCCGCCTTTGGCCAGGATAGCAAAGATATCCTTGATATGGACCATGCCGATAATATTGTCCAGATTCCCGCGGTAAACGGGGATACGGCTGTGTCCATGCTCGGAGAATATGTCCACGAAGTCGTTGAACGGAGAGCTTGCCTCGATGGCGATTATATCGGCGCGCGGGACAGCGATATCGTCGACGCGATGCTCGCTGAAATGCAGCATGTTGCGCAGCATTTCGAGTTCCAGCGACGATATGTCCGCCTTGCCATTGGCGTCGGTTTCTGCGTCGCTTTCATGGTCGTCGATGACTTCTTCGATCTGCGCACGCAGGCTATTGTCGTCCGTGTTGCCGAACAGCAGAGCCTTCAGGCTCCGCCATATTCGCCCCGGTTCTTCCTCTTCCCTGGTTTGGCTGCTGCTGCGCGTCGTGCCGGAGCCACTGTCATTTTCAACGTCGGTCATTCTGGTTTCTGATTACCTGCTTTGCGCTTGTTCTGCGTAAGGATTGGCGATGCCAAGGGTCGCCAATGCATTGATTTCGCAATTTTCCATCAGCCCTGCATCGATTTCGTTTTCATGGTCATATCCTAGCAAATGGAGGGACCCGTGCACAATCAAATGTGACACATGGTCGGCAAAGCCGACATTCTTCGCCGAGGCTTCCGCTCGACAAGTCTCGTATGCCAGGATGATATCCCCGAGCAATGCCTCTCCGTCGTCCGTATTTGCGAGCGTTTCCAGCAGATCCGGCTGAACCTGGGGAAAGGAGAGGACGTTGGTCGGCTTGTCCTTGCCGCGATAGGCCTTGTTCAGGGAATGGACTTCGCTGTCGTCCGAGAGCTTAACGCTCACCTCCAGTGCGAAATTGCGCGACAGGAGATCGGCATGGGAAGACGCGCTGATCGCCGCCTGGGCCGCCCGCTCGGCCAGATCCGTCCAGTCCCTTTCACTGTCCCATTCGGAAGCGGCGCTCAGTTCAATCTGGAGCATCTTTGCCTTCATAAGCTTCCACGATTTTTCCGACCAGCGGATGGCGGACCACATCGCTCGCGCCAAACTGGATCATGCTGACCCGCTCGATATCCTTCAGCTTGGTTACTGCATCCGCCAGCCCGGAAACGGCTTCCTTGGGCAAGTCGACCTGCTTGGGATCGCCGCAGATCACCATGCGACTGTTCATGCCGAAACGGGTCAGAAACATCTTCATTTGCGCAGCGGTGGTATTCTGCGCCTCGTCCAGGATCACAAACGCATCGGACAAGGTGCGACCGCGCATGAAGGCAATCGGGGCGATTTCGATTTCGCCGCTCTCGATCCGCCGTTCCACCTGTTCGGCGGGCAGCGTATCATATAGCGCATCATATAGGGGACGCAGAAACGGATCGACCTTCTCTTTCAGGTCGCCCGGCAAAAAACCGATTTTTTCGCCCGCTTCGACCGCCGGTCGAGACAGGATCAGCCGGTCAACCGACCCGCTGATGAGCTGCGAAACCGCTTGCGCGACCGCCAGATAGGTTTTGCCGGTGCCCGCCGGGCCGAGCGCAAAAATAATGTCATCGCGGGCAAGCGCTTCCATATAATGGGCTTGCCGGACCGAGCGCGGGAAAATCGTTTTCTTGCGCGTCCGAATCATCACTTTCGGCGCGTCCGCGACATCATTCTTGCTGTCGCCACCGTCGGCCGTGGACTGTTTCGCTACCTTGGCAATACGGGGGTCGGCGGCCATGGCGATAATCGCTTCGACCGCACCATTGTCGATTTCCTGCCCCTGTTCCAGGCGGTTGTAGATACCGTTCAACACGTCCCGGGCCTGGGCAACGGCCTCTTCCTCGCCCTCGATCTTCAACTTCGTGCCGCGTGCCGCGATATAGACACCGAGCCGGTTTTCGATGGCCACGATATTCCGGTCATATTCGCCGAACAGATCGCCCAGGATCTGCGGATCGTCAAATTCCAGATCCAGCTTGATGAGCTTGCCCGCCGTTGCGGATTTTGTTTTCTGGACCATCAGGCAGCGAGTCTTTCTCTGATTTGACCGGTGAGGCTGTTAGGGCCGGCCTGGGTAACTTCGATCTCGACCAGATCCCCGATTGCAAGCGCGGGCGAAATGATATGCACCGATTGCAACCAGGGCGTCTTGCCAATGAGCTGGCCGTCCAGCTTTCCCTGGCGTTCCAGCAGGATGTCGGTCTTGCGACCGACGGTCTGCCGGTTGAAGGCATATTGTTGCTCGTTCAGCAACGTCTGCAACCTCTGCAATCGTTCATCCATGACTTCCGGCGCGATCTGCTCGTCCATGGTCGCTGCTGGTGTGCCGGGACGCGGCGAATATTTGAACGAGAAAGCCTGCGAATAATTGGCGTCGCGAACGATCTGCAATGTCTCTTCGAAATCCTGATCGCTTTCACCGGGGAAGCCGACGATGAAATCCCCCGAAAGCGCAATATCCGGGCGTACTTCGCGCATTTTGTCGAGAATGTCGAGATAGCTTCCCGCGCTGTGCGAACGGTTCATGGCCTTGAGAATGCGGTCGCTGCCGGATTGTACGGGCAAATGCAGAAATGGCATGAGCTTGGTCACTTCACCATGCGCGGCAATCAGCCCCTCGGTCATGTCATTCGGATGGCTGGTCATGTAGCGAATGCGTTTCAGATCCGGTATCCTGTCAAGCGCCCGGATCAGGCCATCCAGTCCCTGGCTCTGGCCCTTGTCATTTTCGCCGGTCCAGGCATTGACATTCTGGCCGAGCAGCGTGATTTCGCGCGCGCCGCCATCGACCAGCGCCTTGGCCTCATCGAGCAGATCGGTCCAAGGCCGGGATATTTCGGCGCCCCTTGTATAGGGAACGACGCAATAGGTGCAAAATTTGTCGCACCCTTCCTGGACCGTCAGGAAGGCGGTTGGACGGGCCTGCTTGCCGCGGGATGGCAGGATATCGAATTTCGAGATCGCGGGCATGTCAGTATCGAGCGCCGTCTTGCCGGATTTAGCCAGTTCCATAAGTTCCGGCAGCCGGTGGTAGGCCTGCGGTCCGACGACGATATCGACGCTCGGTGCCCGGCGGGAAATTTCCTGTCCCTCTGCCTGAGCAACACAGCCGGCCACCGCGATCATCGGGCTGCTGCCATCTTTTCTGCGCAACCGCCCGATATCCGAATAGACCTTGTCGACCGCCTTCTCGCGGATGTGGCAGGTATTGAGCACCACCAGATCGGCTTCCTCGCCATTTCCGGCAGCGGTCATGCCCTGATCGACGAGCAATTCGGACATGCGCTCGCCGTCATAGACGTTCATCTGGCAACCAAAGGATTTGATGTGGAATTTTTTTGGATCGGCTTGAGTCATAGACCGCGCCTATACAATGGGTTTGCCCCCCAGGGAAGCCGAAAGCGGTTTGGCGATCCGCCGCCGCGCCTCAGCTGCAATATCCTTCCTGCCGGAATAATGATCCGGATCGAAGGGTTCGAGAAAATGAACCTCGACCACGAAACTGCTCCGCCGCGTCAATATCCGCCAAGCATTGGCCGGAGCGCTTTCGTCACCCGTCCAGCCGATTTCCCGGGCATTTTCTCCATAGTTCAGAAATATCGGCTGCACCAATATGCCTGGTGGAGGCGGCTCGAGCACTTTGAGAAGCGGCGCCTTGAAAGGCAGAAGTGTGGAGCCGTCGGTCGTGGTGCCCTCCGGGAAAATCGTGATCGCCCAGGTCTCCTCGAGCGCCGCGCGCAGCTGGTTGATCTGTTCTGCTATGCCCATCCGGTTCGTTCGTGACACGAACACCGTGTCATTGAACCGGCAGAGCCAGCCGATAACCGGCCAGTTCCCGATCTCTTCCTTGGAAACGAAGGCGGTGCCGCTGTGTCCGCCAAGGATGGCAATATCCACCCAGGATATGTGATTGGATATGAAAAAGACATCGCGCCGGATCGGTGTGCCGACGATCTCCACGCGCGCGCCGCAGGCAAAGGCGGCAATCTTGAGAAACGTCCGTGGCCAGGGGTTGGACAGTCTCAACAGTCGCCAGATATAGTACAGAGGGATAGAGACAAGCAGGGCCGTGAACATCAAGGTCAGCCGCAGCGCGAATCTCAGATAGCCCATTGGTGTCGTTCCATGCCGCAGCCGATATGCGATTGGCTGTGATTGACGGGCGCGCACATCCCGATCGGGATGCGGCAGTCAGCTTTTTCTGGCGAGTGATACGCCATAGAGCTCCATGCGATGATCGACCAGCCGGTAGCCGAGCTTTTCGGCAATCTGCTTTTGCAGAGCCTCCAGTTCCGGATCGACAAATTCGATCACGCGACCGGTTTCCACATCGATCAGATGATCATGATGCGCTTCGGGCACGGCTTCATAGCGCGCGCGGCCGTCGCCGAAATCGTGACGATCCAGAATGCCGGCCTCTTCAAACAGGCGGACCGTCCGGTAGACGGTTGCAATCGAGATACGGGAGTCCACCGCAGAGGCGCGTTCGTGCAGGGTTTCGACGTCGGGATGATCTTCGGCATCGGAAATGACGCGCGCAATCACCCGACGCTGGTCGGTGATGCGAAGGCCTTTTTCCGCACATAATGCTTCAAGATCAATTTTTTGCGGCATGGAACCCTTCCGTTATGCTGGGGCAGACTCTATGCGGGGCGACGGATATTGCAAAGGGAAAATTGCGGCAAAGTGCCGCAATTTCCTGAATCCAATGCGAACCGAGATAAGTCTATTTCTTTTTGCCCTTTTTCTTGCCGAGGCCGATGGCCTTGGCAAGCTGCCGACGCTTTTCCGCGTAATTGGGTGCAACCATCGGATAATCGTTTGGCAGTCCCCATTTTGCGCGATAATCTTCCGGTGTCATGCCGTAGTGGGTCATCAGATGACGCTTCAGCATTTTCAGCTTCTTGCCATCTTCCAGACAGACAACATAATCCGGCTTGATCGATGCCTTGATCGGAACCGCAGGCTCGGGACGTGCTTGCTCAGCCGCCTGACCCGAAAGTGCCGCCAGGGCTCCATGCACACTGCTGATGATGATCGGTAGATCGGATACCGCAACGCTATTGTTGCTTACGTGCGCAGCAACGATGTCTGAAGTGAGCGTAATTAACGTCTCATTCAGAGCAATTTCTTCCTCTGTCATATTCTAGTACCTTTATGCGACCATTATTTTTTATATTGCATATTATGCGACGTAGTATTTACACGATCTGGCAGTCCCTGCAACTAGCAAACCGGTCAGCTATTGGTTTAAAGCGTCAATGTGGCTTTGTAAGTAACGGCGTCAAACTTTTCCATATTGGGACCGGTATAATAGGCCTTTCGCAACCCGATCCGGCAGAAACCAAACTTCGTGTAGAGTTTTTCGGCAGGATTATCTGCTCTCATTTCAAGGAAAACGGCTGCGACTTGATGGGCTCTTGCCGCTTGCAGCATATGGTCCAGCAACATATATCCGATGCCCTGGCCCTGGCATTCCGGAGCCACTGCAATCATCAGCAGTTCTTCCTCGTCAGCGGCCTGACGGCTGATGACAAAACCGCAGACCGTGCCTTGCCGGGCAGCGATCAGCAGTTTGGCACTGGGCATGGACAGCATCGACCGGCACTGATGATTGTTCCATCCTTCGCCGTATGTCTTGGGAAATGCACGATCCATGACCTGCATCACGGCGTTCAGGTCACACAGGTCTCCGGGCCGTATTTCCGGGGAGCCAAGGCCATGATCATCCCATGGGCGGTGGCGACTCGCCATCGCTCAGACGGTTTTCGCTGGCTGGGCATCTGGTTTGCGCCCGTAATTCGGTTTGGCAGGTAATATTTTCATTTCGCTGCACACTAAAGAGATGTGGGCAGCATTTGGCAATATCGAAAAGTGAATATCGGTATCCGTTGCGGCGGCCAGTTCTGCAGCGGCAGATCCCGCGATAATATCTGCCTTGACCTGGCTTGCCGCCTGGTCAGGGGTCAGCGTCGAAAAAGGTGCCATCGGCTCGCCGGTCGCGAAAAAATTCTGCAGGAAATATTCTCCGTGGCCCGCATGCATGGCGACACAGACTGGCTGCGGCCGGTCCATCTTGTCCAGCGCCTGAGCCGCAACCAGCGAAAGACAGCTATATCCTTGGACCCCAGCTCCCCAAGCCAGCGCCAGCGCCTTGGCCGCCGATATTCCGATGCGCACACCGGTAAAGCTGCCCGGCCCGCAATTGACGAGGATTTTATCGGCTCTTCCCCGATGAGGAAGCTGCGCAATGGCCGGAATCAGCTTCTCTGCATGGCCGCGTCCTATCTCGGCATAGTCCGCAGCAATCAGGGCCCCATCTTCGAACAGGGCAACGGAACAGGCGATTGTGGCTGTATCGATCGCGAGAAGGCGCGCACCCATCAACTGGTCAGATCAGGCTGTTGAATTTGTCGAATTCCGGGCGAGGGCTGCGGTCAAAGATCGTGGACGGATCGCCATAGCCCAGAGTCGAAATGAAATTCGATTTGACATGGGGCTGACCGCCAAAAAATTCCCGGTCAACCGCGTCATTGTCAAAGCCGGACATCGGCCCGGTGTCGAGACCAAGCGCGCGTGCGGCGAGGATGAAATAGCCGCCCTGCAGCGAGCTGTTGCGCATCGCATGGACCTTGCGCGCTTCGGGATCGCCCGCGAACCAGCTTTTTGCGTCGGCGTGCGGGAATAGCTCGGGCAGATGCTCGTGAAAATGCTGGTCCATGCCGATGATGACGGCAACCGGCGCCTTGCGGATCTTGTCCTCGTTGCCGGCCGAGGAAAGGTCCGCCAGGCGATCCCGCGACTCCTGGCTATGGCACCAGATCAACCGGGCCGGCAGCATGTTGGCGCTGGTCGGCCCCATTTTCATCAGGTTCCAGATCGCGTGCAGCTGGTCTACGGACACCGGCCTGTCCTGATAGCCATTATAGGTGCGTGCTTTCAGAAACAGCTGATCCAGCGCAGCTTGACCCAGTGGAGAATTCATTGTTATGCCCTTGTTTCGAGGAGGTTCAGGCGGCTCGGACTTCGGTAACCTCGGGAACATAATGTTTGAGGAGCGATTCAATTCCATGTTTCAACGTCGCTGTGGATGAGGGGCATCCGGCACAGGCACCCTGCATCTTCAGAAAGACCGTACCCTTGTTGAAACCGCGATAGATGATGTCACCGCCGTCATTGGCAACCGCCGGCCGCACCCGGGTTTCAATCAGTTCCTTGATCTGCGCAACGATATCCGCATCCTCCGGGTCGTCATGCACTTCCTCTTCGGGTGGCACAACGATTTCGCCCGCGCTGCCCGGCTTGAAAAGCGGCAGCCCGGCCGAGAAATGATCAAGCAGGATGCTGAGTACCTGGGGCTTCTGGTCGCTCCAGTCGGCACCCGGGCCGCATGTCACCGAGATGAAGTCAGATCCGAAGAAAACACCTGTCACATCACCGAGCGTGAACAGTGCTTCTGCAAGCGGTGATACTTCTGCGTCCTCCGGCGACGCAAAGTCGCGGGTTCCGTCAGACATGACCGGTTGACCCAGAAGAAATTTCAGGGTCGACGGGTTTGGTGTTTTTTCGGTTTCTATCAGCATGTCACTTATCTGGCGACTATAAGCAGTTCAATCAAGGCCTAAACACTTGACCATGGCACTGAGACCCGAGAATCTGGGGAATATTCACTGGCCAGTAAGAATGAGCCTGCTTATATCCGCTTCATGAAAGCAATAAATTCCCCTGCCGCTCCCCGTTTTCTCCTTTTCCTGCTGCTCTTCAGCCTGCTGGCGATGCCAGGAATGGTTTTTGCCCAAGAGCCCGAACGCGACAGCGCCGTCCCGTGGCTTTACGAGAATAGCGACATCCCGGTCGATCGAAGCTGGACATTTGGCGAACTGGACAACGGCATCCGCTATGCGGTCAAGCGCAATGGCGTACCCCCGGGGCAGGTGTCGATCCGCTTGCGGGTCGATGTCGGTTCGCTGATGGAGACCGAGGAAGAACAGGGTTTCGCCCATTTCATGGAACATCTGACCTTTCGAGGCTCCACTCACGTGCCTGACGGCGAAGCAAAACGGGTCTGGCAGCGCCTGGGTGCGACATTCGGTAGCGACAGCAATGCCGAAACAACGCCGACGCAAACCGTCTACAAGCTTGATTTGCCCAATGCCAGCACGGCCAGCCTCGACGAAAGCCTGAAGATATTGTCGGGCATGGTCAGTTCGCCGGGATTGAGCATTACGGCCGTGAATGCCGAGCGACCCGTGGTACTGGCCGAATTGCGGGAGCGCGCCGGCCCGCAAAACATAGTGCAGAACGCCACCCGCGAGCTATTCTTTGCCGGACAACGTCTGGCCAACCGCGCGCCGATCGGAACCCCGGAAACCTTGAGTGCTGCGACCCCCAAAATGTTGCAGCTCTTCCATCAGCGCTGGTATCGTCCGGAACACACGGTGATTGTCATCGCTGGCGATGGTGATCCGGCCATGTTCGAGGAAATGCTCAACAAGCATTTTTCCCAATGGCAGGGCAGGGGCGAAGCGGGCACCATTCCCGATTTCGGTCAGCCGCGGGATATTGCCGACATCAGCCGGGTCGTAATCGAACCCACCCTGCCTCGCATCATCTCGATGGTTGTTGCGCGGCCCTGGGAACAGGTTGAAGACACGATCGTTTACAATCAGCAGATATTGATTGACCTGCTGGCGCTTCAGCTGATCAATCGTCGTCTGGAAGCACGGGCGCGGGCAGGCGGCAGCTACCTGCAGGCAAGCGTCGGACAGGATGATGTCAGCCGGTCGATCGACGGGACCTTTATCAACATCGTCCCGCTGGGCTCCGATTGGGAGGCCGCGCTGCAGGATGTCCGGGCAGTCATTGCCGATGCGACAGCCAATGCTCCCTCCGAGGCGGATATTGCGCGCGAGATAGCCGAATTTGACGCCGCTCTCGCAATCGGCGTGGAAAGCTATCAGACCGAAGCTGCCCGGAAACAGGCGGACAATATCATCAACGCGGTCGACATTCGGGAAACCGTGGCCACCCCCCAGGTAGCGCTTGATGTGTTCCGCGGCATGCGGGACCTCTACACGCCCGAGCGATTGCTCGAGTCGACGCGCAAGCTGTTCTCAGGTGTCTCCACGCGCGCCTTGCTGACCTCGCCCGATGCGGTTGATGATGGAATGGTGCGATTGGCCACGGCGTTGCGAAGCAGGGTCACCGCGGCCAGCGACGTCCGCGTTGCCCAGTCCGATATCGGATTTGAGGCGCTGAAAAAGATCGGCAAGAAGGGGGCGGTCCGGTCGTCCCGCACAATTGAGCGTTTCGATGTGGAGCAGCTGGAGCTGACCAACGGGGTCAGGGTGCTGCTCTTTCCCAATACGGCCGAGCGCAACAAGATCATGGTCAATGCCCGCTTCGGCCATGGTTATAGCGGCCTGTCTTCCCGTGAGGAAACGCTTGCTTGGTCGGGCGCCTTGGCGTTGATGGCCAGTGGAGTTGGCGATCTCGGACAGAATGATCTCGACAAGATCACGACCGGGCGCCGGATCGGACTGGGATTTGGCATCGATAATGACGCATTCGAAATTACTGCCGATACGAGGCCATCCGACCTGGAAGACCAGCTGCATCTGATCGCGGCGAAACTGGAGTTTCCTCGCTGGGACGCCGCGCCCGTCGTTCGCTCCAAGGCCGCCGCCCTGATTGGCTATGACAGTTTTTCGGCCTCTCCACAGGCCGTTCTGGAGCGGGATCTGGAATGGCTTGTGCGCGGCAAGGATCCCCGCTGGAAGACCCCGGACAAGGAGGATTTCAGCAAGCTGACAGCCGCGAATTTCAAACAGTTCTGGGAACCGATTCTCGCTAGCGGGCCGATCGAACTGATGCTGTTTGGTGATTTTGATCGGGACCAGGCCGTGGAATCGGTCCTCAAGACGTTTGGCGCCTTGAAAAGCCGCAAGCCGCAGGTGCTTCCAACCGATGCCGCATCGCCGCAATTTCCGGAACCACAGTCAGGTCCCGAAATTCTGGTTCACAAGGGTGACACGGAACGGGCCGCTGCAATGGTGGCTTGGCCGACGGGCGGTGGACTGGACAATGTCAGGGAAAGCCGAAAGCTCGAGGTGCTGACTTCGATTTTCAACGACCGCCTGTTTGAAATACTCCGTTCGCAGCAGGGTGCCAGCTACAGCCCGCAAGTAATCAACAGTTGGCCGGTCAATTTTGAGTCGGGTGGTTATATCGGCGCGCAAAGCCAGCTGACGCCCGACAATATCGATCGCTTTTACAATGTTGTGGAAAGGATTGCCAAGGACTTGCGTGAAAATCCAGTCAGTGCGGACGAGTTGCAGCGGGTGGTGGAACCCCTGCGTCAACTAATTGCTAGGGCCAGCAGTGGCAACAGTTTCTGGATGAGCCAGATGGAAGGCGCGAGCTACAATCCGCAGAAATTTGTCGCCCTGCAAAGCCTGCTCAGCGACTATACAGTGATTACACCGCAGGAAGTGCAGGCTCTGGCCGTCAAATATCTGGATGAGAGCAAGAAATGGAAGCTGGTGGTCGTGCCGGAATCCAGTCGTCTGGCTGCCAATGACAATGATCCTGCCACCCGGTCGCTGGAAGCTGCCGTCAGCAATTAGGTCCTAGCTCTCGGTCGATTCCGCCAGTGCCAGGATCCCGGCATTGGTCGGACGTTGCCTGTAATCCCCGGACAGCGATTTCACCAGGACCCTGCTAGCCGTGTCGATCAGGAACACCGAAGCATAAGGGACGCCGGCGGCCCGACCCTCGGTATATTGCGGATCGCGCAACCCAAGGCCATGGATCACGGCCGATGGCCGGTCGGACAGCATTTCATTTTGCAACATCTGGTTTTTCGAGAACCGGTCCTGCTGTTCGGAACTGTCATAGCTGAGACCATAGAGGTTGAAGCCCCGGTCCTTCAGGTCTTCGACGATCGATTTTAGCTGGCTCTGGCAATAGGGACACCATTCAACCGACCGGGTAAAGACGATAACGGCAGGGTCCTTTTCCAGAATCTTTCCGAGAGTGGTTTCACCGCCCCCGGTCAGCAGCGTTACATCCAGGGGAACCCGACCGCCCACCGCCAGTCCGGCATCGATAGTTTCCGCCTCGGCAAGGGCCCCAACAACCGTTTCTTGCTTGCTTTCTGCCTGTCGGGTGCCAGCAGGCTCGCGCAAGTCACTGTCAAGACAGCATGTTTCGTCAATGGCTTCCTACCGTTGTCTCTGCACCGCTTCGAGACGCCATCCTCTTCCATCACAGCCGTGAAAAATTTCCGGGCGCAACGCAGCCAATATCGCCATGCCTTGCTGAGGCTGAACAAAACCGGCTTCTGTGCTCACAATACATATTTGGACAGGTCGGTATCCTTGGCGACGTCTGACAGCTGCTTTTCAACATAGGCCTTGTCGATGCTGATCTCTTCACCGGTCCGGTCTTCTGCGGTGAAGCTGATCTCCTCCAGCAGCTTTTCCATCACCGTCTGCAGCCTGCGCGCCCCGATATTTTCGACCGTCTCGTTCACGTTCGCGGCAATTTCGGCCAGCTTCTCGATGGCATCTGCAGTGATGCTGATCTTGACGTCTTCCGTGCCCAGCAGCGCGATATATTGTTCCGGCAGGTTGGCCTTGGTCTCGGTCAGGATACGGACAAAGTCGGCTTCGGTCAGCGCCCGCAGCTCGACGCGGATCGGCAGGCGACCCTGCAGTTCGGGCAGCATGTCGCTGGGCTTGGATATCGAAAAGGCGCCGGACGCGATGAACAGGATATGGTCCGTCTTCATCGGTCCATATTTGGTTGCGACCGTGGTTCCTTCGATCAGCGGTAGAAGGTCGCGCTGGACGCCCTCCCGGCTGACCGATCCGCCGCGCATGTCGCTAACTGCGATCTTGTCGATTTCATCGAGAAAGACGATGCCATTGGCCTCGGCGTCCATGATCGCAGCCCGCGAGATATCGTCATCGTCCAGGCGCTTGTCCGATTCTTCCTCAACCAGCTTGTCCCAGGCATCCGCCACCCGCATCTTCCGACGCTTCAGGCGATTCTGGTTGAACGCCTTGCCCATCATGTCGGAGAGATTGATCATCCCGACCTGGCCCCCCATGCCGGGAATATCCATCGGCATGTTCGGCGTGTCCTCGACTTCAATTTCGATCTCGGTATCGTTCATGTGATTGTCGACAACCCGCTGGCGGAAGCTTTCCCGGGTCGCTTCGCTGGCATTTTCTCCGCACAGCACATCGAGCAGCCGTTTCATCGCAGCCTCGGCCGCAGCCTCGTGCACCGCCTGCCGCCGGCGTTCGCGTTCCAGCCGCACCGCTTCTTCGGCGAGATCGCGGGCGATCTGCTCCACATCCCGGCCGACATAGCCGACTTCGGTAAACTTGGTCGCTTCGACCTTGATGAACGGGGCATCGGCCAGCTTCGCCAGACGGCGTGAAATCTCGGTCTTGCCGCAGCCCGTGGGCCCGATCATCAGGATATTCTTGGGAGTCACTTCTTCTCGCAATTCAGCGGGAAGCCGCTGTCGGCGCCAGCGATTGCGCAGCGCCACGGCAACGGCTCGCTTGGCATCCTGCTGGCCGATAATATGTTCGTCCAGCGCCTTGACGATGGCTTTGGGGGTCAGGTTGGCCTGCATGCTAAGGTCTCTTCGTGAATGTTAAAAGTGGATCAACAGGAATTAGGTGTCGCTGTCGAGTTGCTCGATCGTGACCTGATCATTGGTGTAGACACAGATTTCGGCGGCGATCTCCATGGCTTTCCTTGCCAGTTTTTCGGCGTCCTTTTCATAGTCCATCAGGGCGCGGGCGGCAGAGAGGGCATAGTTTCCACCAGATCCGATCGCTGCAATGCCTTCAGTCGGTTCAAGCACGTCACCATTGCCGGTCAGGATGAGAGTGACGTCCTTGTCCGCGACGATCATGAGCGCTTCCAGGTTCCGCAGATATTTGTCGGTGCGCCAATCCTTGGCCAGTTCCACCGCCGCACGCATCAGCTGCCCGCTGTGCCGCTCCAGTTTTCCCTCGAGCCTTTCAAACAGGGTGAAGGCATCTGCGGTAGCGCCGGCAAAGCCGCCGATCACCGATCCGTCGTGAAGCTGCCGAACCTTGCGCGCATTGGGCTTCATCACGGTCTGGCCCATGGAAACCTGGCCATCGCCGACAACGACGACCTTGCCATTTCTGCGTACGGATAGGATTGTTGTGCCATGCCATTGTTGCAGGCCGTGTTGCTGATTTTCTGTCATGAAACGGGATATGGGTAATCCGGCGCTGTTGTGCAACCAATGGCTGTCATGCTTGCCGTGAGGATCGAGAGTTCCATGAAAATCCGCGCGTTTCTAGACCCTCACAGTCAAAAAAAATGGCGACCAAATTGGCCGCCATTTTTAAATTCATACCTGAAACAATTCAGGGGGAGGTTGGTGTATCGTCGCTGCCGTCGGCTGCGATGATGATGCCACCGATCACGGCTGCTGCAGCGAGGATCGCGATAATGATACCGGATCCACCTTCAACATTGTTTTCGCCTTCGACAGTTGCACTGGTTCGTGCAACGGAAGATACAGGCTGTACAGCCTGTGCCAAGACGGGTGCGCTTACAAGCGATGCAGCTGCTGCCGCAGCCATTCCAATTTTACCGAAACGCATAATTTGCTCCTTCAGGGTTTCGCATTTCATTCAATACGGATGATTCATTGGCATAACAGGCTACTGAAATCAACCACGTTATTGGTGAAAACAGCAATATCCGCTTTTCGTTGCAAAGATCACACAGATTTCCTTTCGTTCCAGAACAGCCCGGAATCGTTCTGCCCGATTGGTTGCCCTTCCATTCGTCGGCATATCGCTCGGGAAGTGCCGGTTTTCAGCGCTGTTCCAATTTAAGACGTTAACCATGGACCGCAAATTTCGACTGGCAATCATGGCTAACAAATTGTTAACCAGAAGCCATGGACAGAGAAAGATTGCGACCCCTTGTTTTGCAGGACGAAAGGACAGGACATCCCTTTCGTCAAAACCTGCCGGTGACATTCGTTCAGACGGCGAAAGAGGAGCACGATTCGGACAGGGCAGCGATAGCGAAAGGAAGCGGGATCGGCGATGATGCCAGCCTGTTCCTGCTGAGCTTTTTCGCTTTTTTTACAGCCTTTTCCATATTCATATTCTGATCCGGCCCTGGCGGCCCGTTCAGTCGCAGGCGCGGTGCAGTTGCAGGCCCAGCCATGCGGCGACGAGGCACATGGCCGCTACCAGCAACAGCTGTGCGGTGGTGGAAACACCCAGCAGGCTGAGTCCCAGAGCAACCAGGGCACCTGCAACCATGCAGCCGGAATTGACGACATTATTGGCTGCAATGGTGCGTGCGGTCTGGCTGATGTCAACGGTTGTGGTCAAAAAGGCATATAGAGGCACGACAAACATGCCGCCGAATATCGATACGCCGCCAAGGGTTCCCAGCAAAGCCCATGCGCCATCGTGGACGATGAATGTCTCAAAGGTATAAAGCTGGCCCTCGGGCAATCCCTGCCAGCTACGGCATATGAAATAGAGAAGCAGTACGAAGACACCCATTAGAATGACGCTTGCCGGAGCAAACCGCGCCGAGACTTCGCTTTTCAACAGGCGATTAACCAGAATCGAGCCAATCGCGATTCCCATCGAGAATACGCCCAGAAACAGACTGGCTACTTCCGGCGTAGCGGTGAGCACATTCTCTACCAGCGGCGGAAATTGAATGATCATGACCGATCCTATGGTCCAGAAAAAGCTGATCGCAATTATCGCCAGATATAGTCGACGGACGTGCAAGGTCGCGGAGATCAGATGGATTGAAGAGCGAATAAAATTGAAGTCGATTTTTTCGACTTCCTTCTGCGCCGGAGCCGCAGGCATGAACTGCGCCGCCGCCCGACCAATCAGGGCCACCAGAAACACAGTGACAATCGCAATCTCGACGCCGTTGCCATCTCGGTCGATGATGATGCCGCCCAAGATCGTCCCGCCCAGAATGGCGATATAGGTACCGGCTTCGACCAGACCGGTCCCGGCAAGAATTTCATCCTTTTGTAGATGCTGCGGCAGCACAGCATATTTTATCGGTCCGAAAAATGTCGACTGCAGACCGAGAAGAAACAGGGCGGTCAGCATGATGGGAATATTGTGCAGCCAAAGACCAATGCCGCCGATCACGGCAATGAATATCTCCAGCGTTTTGACAAAGCGGGTGATCCGGGCCTTGTCGTAATTATCCGCCAATTGCCCGGCGAGTGAGGAGAACAGGAAAAACGGCAGGATGAAGAGCCCGGAAGCGAGGGCGTTAAAGGCGAAATCCTCAGATTCACTGTCGTAAATCCCATAGGTCACCAGTATGACCATCGAGAATTTGAAGAGATTGTCGTTAAATGCTCCGAGTAGCTGCGTCAGGAACAGAGGCAAGAACCGCCTCGTTCGCAACAGATGCGCCGTATTTTGCATAAAGTGGAATTCTCGGTTCGAGGAGGAAAGGGAGCGTGGAACTCATCCTTAGCCCATTCAGCCCCGGCGTCAACGTCGCCAACCGGTGGCTGCGCCATGAATTTAACCAATATCGGCTGAATCAATTTTCATTTGCGGCAAATCCGTTTATGCGAAAGCCGCAATGCTGAACTTGCCCAACATATTGACACTCTCGCGGATATTTGCGGTGCCGCTTCTGGTGTTTCTGCTCTGGCCGAACTTCGACAGGTCCGCTTTGCAACCCTTGCCGATCGACTATTTGCTGGCCTTTGGCCTTTATTGCATGATGGCGGTGACCGATTACTTCGACGGCTATCTCGCACGGACGCAAGGGACGGTTTCGAAGCTCGGGATATTTCTGGATCCGATCGCTGACAAAATCATGGTCGCCGCAGTGGTGTTGATGCTGATTTTTACCCGGGATATCAACGGATGGCACGCGATCGCGGCCATTGTCATTCTGCTGCGCGAGATCATGGTCTCCGGCCTGCGCGAATTTCTTGCCGGCCTGCAGGTCAGCGTACCGGTTTCGCAACTGGCCAAATGGAAGACAGGATTCCAGATGATTTCTCTGGGCGCTTTGATACTGGCCGGTGGTTTGCCGCACCTTCCGGTGGTTCAGACCGTCGGCTTGTGGACGCTTTGGGCTGCCGCCATTTTGACCTTGATCACCGGATGGGATTATCTGCGGGTCGGCCTGAAGCATATGGACTGATGTCGCGCTCGCTCAACATCATCTATTTCGCCTGGGTGCGGGAACGGCTTGGCATAGAGCAGGAGCAGATCGCACTTGGCGAGGGGATCGAGACGATCGATGATGTATTGACGCTGCTGACCGACCGGGATCCGGCCTATGCTGAGATTTTTTCCGATATCGGAAAATTGCGCTTTGCTCTCGATCAGGATTACGGCCTGCCGTCATCCCTGATCGGATCTGCCCGGGAGCTGGCTATTTTTCCGCCGGTTACCGGCGGATGATAAGGATTGCGGTCGGACCGGATGATTTCGATATCGGTGCAGAGACCCTGCGGGTCGCGGGGCAGGGCGGTGGCGCGATTGCCAGCTTTGTCGGCCAGGTCCGGGATGACGGCAATCTGGCATCGCTCGAACTGGAACATTATCCGGCCATGACCGACAAGGCCCTCCGCGAGATTGCCGAAACGGCGCTATCGGAATGGCCACTCCATGCGGTGACGATCATCCATCGCGTTGGCCAACTGGCGGTCGGCGACAATATCGTGCTGGTCGTGACCGGGTCCGATCATCGCGGCGCGGCCATCGAATCCTGCTCGTTCATCATGGACAGGCTGAAAACCGTGGCTCCGTTCTGGAAGAAGGAAACGCGGACCGACGGCGCCACCAAATGGATCGAAGAGCGGGCATCCGACGTCGCCGCCGCGGCGAAATGGAAGAAATAGGAAGGGCGACTAGGAGAGCGCATCTGGCAAATGGGCTTTTGAAACCCAGTTTTGCGCTCCCTTCATGATTTCCGCCAGTAGGTGAAATTCATTCCTCCGCGGGCTGTTCTTGCGCCAGACCAGAGCGATGTCGCGCGTGGCCCGGTCCGATTTCAGCGGTCTGGCCACAATATCCGTATAATTCAGGATGCCACTGTCGATTGCCATTTTCGGCAGCAGGGTCAGGCCGAGGCCATTGTCGACCATCTGCACCAGCGTATGCAGCGATGTGCCCATCATCCGGGCGGATGCCCGCAGTTCGGGACGATTGCAGGCTGCCAGCGCGTGATCTTTCAGGCAATGACCGTCTTCCAGGAGCAGTAGCTGGGTCTCGTCGATATGCGCCGGATCGACCTGAGATGGCGGATCGCGCGGATCATTTTTCGGGAAGGCCACGAATATCTCGTCGCTGAACAGCACCTCAGACTCGACATCACCGCAGGGAAAAGGCTGAGCCAGCAAGACGCAGTCGGCATGGCCATGATGGAGGGAATCGCAAGCCGCCTGGCTGGTTTCTTCCTTCAGATAGAGTTTCAGTTCCGGCCGCTCCCTGCGCAGCTGCGGGAGCAGGCGCGGCAACAGAAAGGGGGCGATGGTCGGAATGACGCTCATCCTGATATCGCCGGCCAGCGGCTTGCCTGCCGATCGCGCCATTTCGGAAAGCTCTTCCGCCTCGCGCAGGATCCGATAGGATTTCTCCACCATCTGATTGCCCAGTTCGGTGAAGCGGACGACCCTGCGGGTCCGTTCCACCAGCACGATATCCAGCAATGCCTCCAGTTCCTTGATCCCCGCCGACAATGTCGACTGAGTAACAAAGCAGGATTCGGCTGCCTTGCCAAAATGACCATGCTCTTTCAGAGCCACCAGATACTGCAGTTGTTTGAGCGTGGGAAGATAAGTCGACATTATCGAGGCCTTCGATCAATAATATTGTATTGATCTAATATAATGATTATTCGCGATTTGCAAAGCATCATGGGATTTCGGTTGCAAAAAAAGACTGGAAATGCGGACATATCGTGCTTAGTTTATGGGCTTCGCAACATCCGGAGGAAATATATGTTTCGGGAACTGGGCGCTTATCTGGATTCCATCAAGGCCCGCGATCCGGCTCCGCGATCGCGCTGGGAGGTGCTGCTCTATCCGGGGGTGCTGGCTCTCGGCCTGCATCGTCTGGCGCACTGGCTGTTCAAGGGCGAGCTCTATTTCTTCGCGCGTTTCATCAACCATCTGGCCCGATTTCTGACCGCGATCGATATTCATCCCGGCGCCAGGATCGGACGCCATCTGTTCATCGATCACGGCTTTACCGTTATCGGGGAGACCGCCATAATTGGCGACAATGTCACTATCTACCAGTGCGTAACGCTGGGCGGTACGAATCCTGCCAATGGCGTCGGCGGCAAGCGCCATCCGACGATCGAGGATGATGTCATATTGGGCTCCGGCGCGCAGGTTCTGGGTCCGATCACGGTCGGCAAGCGGGCACGGGTCGGTGCCAATGCCGTTGTCACGCAAAATGTGCCCGAAGGTGCCACGATGGTCGGCGTCCGCGCCCGGCCGACACTGGTCGAGGCAAAGGATTATCAGAAGGAGTTCATTCCATACGGAACGCCCTGCAGCGAGATTTTCGATCCATCGACGCAAAAGCTGGAAATATTGCAATGCGAAATGGAACAGTTGCAAAAACGGATTGCGGCCTTCGCGAAGGAACGGAACGGGGACGAGGGGAAAATCCAGTCGAAGGGGCGTGACAGCGCTTGATGCGTTTCACCGATTCCAACATATCGCCCTTTCCGCAGCGAGCCGCGCCGTCGCAAGTTGGATTTGAGCGACCCGAACTGGACCGCATTCTCAATTTATACGGGCGTATGGTCGCAGCAGGCCACTGGAAGGACTATGCGATGGACATGCGCCGGGATGTGGCGATATTTGCAGCCTTTCGCCGCGCTTCGGAAAGGCCCCAGATGCGGATCGAGAAACGCCCCGCCGAACGCAACCGTCAGGGCATGTGGTCCTTGCACGGGGAGCAGGGGCAAATCCTGAAGCGCGGTCACGATCTGTCGGGCGTACTTGCGCCGCTGGAACGGAAACTTATGAAGCTGGTCAGCGAATAGGCGACCGGGCCGACACGCCGGGTCAATAGGCCCGAAAGCTAGTTCTCGACCGCGTCGGTGTCGAGCGCATAGCCCGCCGATCGCACGGTACGGATGATGTCGGATCGCCCGTTGGCATTGAGCGCCTTGCGCAGCCGGCGGATATGGACATCGACCGTGCGCAATTCGATATCACTATCCTGGCCCCAGACGCTGTCGAGCAGTCGCTCGCGGGAGAATACCCAGTTGGGATGTTCGAGAAAATGACGGAGCAGTCGAAATTCCGTTGGTCCCAGCGGGACAGTATCGCCGCCGCGTTTGACCTTGTGGCCGACCGTATCCATTTCCAGATCACCGAAAGTCAGCTTTTCTCCGGCCAGGGCAGGTCGCACCCGGCGGAGGACCGCCTTGACCCGGGCGATCAGTTCACGCGGACTGAACGGCTTGGTGATGTAATCGTCGGCACCGGTTTCCAGTCCGCGAATCTTGTCCTCTTCCTCACCCCGGGCAGTGAGCATGATGATGGGAATATTGGCGGTTTCCGACGACCGGCGCAGGCGGCGGCATACTTCGATTCCGGACAGGCTTTCCAGCATCCAGTCGAGCAGGATTACATCGGGGCGATGTTCCTGTACGAGAAGCAAGGCTTCCTCGCCATCCGGGGTATGGATGACATCATATTCTTCCTTCTTGAAGTTCCAGGTCAGAAGTTCTGCCAGAGCGGCATCATCTTCCACCAGCAATAATTTGGCATTTACCATCAGTCGGCCCTGTCACGTTGCGCATCATCCTGCGGGGTCGTCGGATTTTCGCCGCGGGTGCGCTCGGGCATCGGTTCGCCGGTAGCGGCGAAATAGACCATTTCCGCAACATTGGTCGCATGATCGCCGATCCGTTCGAGATTCTTGGCAATGAACAGCAGATGCGCCGCCTCGCCGATATCCTTCGGATTTTCGATCATATGGGTAATCACGGCGCGAAAGATGCTGTTGTAAAAATCGTCGACGATCTGATCGCGCCGGTTCACTTCCATGGCCAGATCCGCATCGCGCCGGGCAAAGGCATCGAGCGAGTCGCGGACCAGTTCACTGGCAATCTTGGACATCGAAGGGAGCAGCGAGATGGGACGCAGCCGATGGGTCTGGGTGACGAGCGGCACCCGTTTGGCGATATTCTTTGCATAATCGCCGATCCGTTCGACCACACCCGAAATCTTGAAGGTAGCGATCAGTTCGCGGAGATCATCGGCCATCGGTGCTCGCAGCGCGATTGTCTGGAAGGTCAGCTCGTCGATCCGTTTTTCCAGATCGTCAATCAGCTTGTCTTCCCGGACAACTTCCGCTGCCAGATCCAGATCGCTGTTTTCCAGCGCTCGCATTGCCTTGGCAATCGCCTGTTCGCTGCGACCGCCGATTTCAGCCACCATGCCGCGCAATTCGTTGATGTCAGAATCAAAGGCTTTGACGGTATGTTCTGTGCCACTATTGACCATGGTTGTTCCTATTCAATGAATGAATCAGCCGTAGCGACCGGTGATATAATCCCGCGTCTTTTCTTCCCGCGGATTGGTGAAAATATCGGTCGTCTCGCCATATTCCACCAAGGTGCCCAAGTGGAAAAAGGCCGTCTTCTGCGAAACACGCGCTGCTTGCTGCATATTATGCGTCACGATGACAATAGCATATTTCCCGCGCAATTCGTGAATCAGTTCTTCGATCTTGGCGGTCGCGATCGGATCGAGCGCCGAGCAGGGTTCGTCCATCAAGATCACTTCGGGATCGACGGCGATGGCGCGGGCGATGCACAGGCGCTGCTGCTGACCGCCCGACAGGGCGGTGCCGCTGTCCTGCAGCCGGTCTTTCACCTCGCCCCAGAGACCGGCGCGCTGCAGCGAGGATTCGACAATCTCGTCGAGATCTTCCTTGCCGGTCGCAAGCCCGTGAATCCGCGGGCCATAAGCAATATTGTCATAAATGGACTTGGGGAAGGGGTTCGGTTTCTGGAACACCATCCCTACCCGGGCGCGCAACTGCACCACGTCCATTTGCGAAGCGTATATATCCTCACCTTCCAGCTTGATCTCGCCGGTGACGCGCGCAATCGGAATGGTGTCGTTCATCCGGTTCATGCAGCGCAGGAAGGTCGACTTTCCGCAACCGGACGGACCGATGAACGCGGTAACGCTGTCCATATTCACATCGATGGACACATCATTGATCGCCTGCTTGTCGCCATAGAATACATCGACATGGCGCGCCGTCATCTTTGGCGTGCCGCTTTTGGGGGTCGTGCCTGGTTTGGCCGAATCTGTCATATCTACGCTTTCGCTCGGTTCGAGTATTTTCTGAACTTCCTTCATCGCTCGCCTACCAGCGCGTTTCAAAACGGTTGCGAAGATAAATGGCCAGTGCATTCATCACCAGAAGGAACAATAATAATACAATGATTGCCGCTGATGTTTTCTCGACAAATCCGCGGTCGACTTCGTCGGACCACAGGAAAATCTGCACTGGCAATACGGTCGCCGGGTCGGTGATGCCGCTCGGCGGCGTGGCGATGAAGGCGCGCATCCCGATCATCAGCAACGGAGCGGTTTCGCCCAGCGCCCGGGCCATGCCGATGATGGTTCCGGTCAATATCCCGGGCAGTGCAAGGGGCAAGACATGGTGGAAAACCACCTGCAGCCGACTCGCGCCGATTCCCAGCGCGGCTTCCCGGATCGAGGGCGGGACCGATTTCACGGCGTTGCGGCCCGAAATGACAATCACCGGCATGGTCATCAGGGCCAGAGTCAGGCCGCCGACCAGTGCACCGGATCGGGGCATGCCGAAGAAGTTCAGAAATACTGCCAGACCGAGCAGGCCAAATATGATCGAAGGGACCGCGGCCAGATTGTTGATCGAAACCTCGATCAGGTCGGTCAGCCGGTTCTTGGGTGCATATTCCTCGAGATACAGCGCCGCCAGCACGCCGACTGGGAAAGCCAGCATCAGGGTGACGATCATGGTGATCAGCGAGCCCTTGAACGCGCCCCAGATGCCGACCTGCATCGGGTCCGTGGCATCGGAATTGCTCAGGAAATTCCAGTTGAAGCCGGTTGTGAGCAGATCCTCATATTTCCGCACCCTCTCTTCGGCCCTGGGTGTACCCTCGTCCTTGTAGGCGACATCCATCTCCGAAGTGACCGGCAGATAGACGGTCGTTTTTCGTTCGACGATGTCCGGGTTGTCGAGGATCTTGGCACTGACGGCGGTCCATGCGCCGGAAGAAAACAGATTCGCGCCTTCGGCACCATATTGGATTTCGATGCTGCTATCGACAATTTCACGCAATCCCATGACCTGCAAATTGGCATTTGCATTCGGTCCTTCAAACTGGCTGGGGGAAGCGCCGCTGGTGACCGCAGGAAAATCTATCTCGACCGGCAACTCGGTCTGTGTAAAGCCGCGAAATCCGTTGCCTACCATGACGATCAGCAGAAAGGCCAAAAAGCCGGCCGAGAGCGCGATCGCCACCATCCCCATGGCCTTGAATCGGCGTTCGGCCGCATAGCGCCGAGCGATGCGCTTCTGCATGTCTGCCCCTTGCCAGTCGGTCGAGCGGCGCTTGGTGTCGGTGAGACTATTCATATGCTTCCCGATATTTCTTGACGACGCGCAAGGCGATCAGATTGAGCAGCAGCGTGACGATGAACAGAACGAGGCCCAGAGCAAATGCAGCCAGGGTCTTGGGACTGTCAAATTCCTGGTCGCCCGTCAGCAGCTGCACGATCTGGGTCGTGACAGTGGTGACACTGGAAAAGGGATTGAGGGTCATATTGGCAGCGAGACCGGCAGCCATCACGACGATCATTGTTTCGCCAATCGCGCGGCTCACCGCCAGCAGCACGCCGCCAACGACACCCGGCAAGGCGGCGGGGATCAGAACCTTCTTGATGGTTTCGCTGTGGGTGGCGCCCATCGCCAGCGACCCGTCCCGCATCGCGCTCGGCACCGCTGCAATACTGTCATCGGCCATCGACGAGACAAAGGGTATGATCATGATGCCCATGACCACGCCGGCTGCCAGCGCGGATTCGGACGATGCGTTGGAAATGCCGATCGAGACAGCAAAATCGCGCAGCGCGGGGGCCACGGTGAGAGCGGCAAAATAACCATAGACGACGGTCGGCACACCGGCGAGCACTTCCAGTATCGGCTTCATCCACGAACGGAATTTCGCCGGGGCATATTGTGTCAGATAGATCGCGCTCATCAGGCCGAGCGGGATGGCAACGATCATCGCGATAATCGCGCCGATGAAAACGGTGCCCCAGAACAGCGGAATCGCTCCAAATCCGGTTTCACCCCTGGGTCCGGCCACAGCCTTCGGATTCCATTCGGTGCCGAACAGAAAGTCGAGCGGCGAAACCATGGAGAAAAACCGCGCGGTCTCGAAAACCAGCGAGAGAAAGATGCCCACGGTAGTGACAATCGCGATCAGCGAAGCAAGCAGCAGGAGCAGCATGGTGACCCGTTCGATCTTTGTCCGCGCCCGCAACTCGGGCTTGATCCTGAGCCATGCATAGACGCCGCATGCAAAGACCAGCAGCAGCGCTGCGACCGCTCCGATCATCTGATAATAGGCGATGGCGTCGCGATAGGGTTCGACCATCGACTGGGACAGCGGATTGAACGCATTGACCTGGTTGCCGTAAGCGATGGAACGCGCTTCTGACAGGATTGCTGCCAGGGCAAAGCCGTCCTGAGGCAATTGCGCAGCGGCAGCGCTGGTCAGCGCAGCCTCCGTGATCAACGCGGGACTGACAAAACTCCACACGGCCATGAAAATGGCGGCGGGGACGATCGCCCATAGGGCGACATACCAGCCGTGATAATTGGGCAGGGAATGCAGCACCGAACGAGAATTCTTTCCTCGCGACTGCAGGCTGGCCGCTTTCAGACGGCCAAAAAACCATGCCACGAGGCCGAGCCCGATGACGAGAAAAAGGAGCGTCGTACTTGTCACTATATCTGGTTCCGCCCGTATTTCAGAATCATCTGCAAAGCTCGTGCCGGCAACGGCATGGTCATTTCAGGTCGCTAGTCGCCAGAGGAGTCATGTTCTGGACGACCCCGGCCATTTTTTTCCGCACCTTCTCCGGCGACGCAATCAATCCGGCTTTCACCAGATAGCCGTCGCTGCCTCCGGCTTCGAGGAATTCCAGTACATAGTCCTTCAGGCCCGGTATTACACCGATATGCTGTTTTTTGACATATATGTACAGCGGGCGGGCACCCGGATATTCGCCCGAGGCGATCGCCTCGTATGTCGGCTTGACGCCGGACACCGGGATGCCGCGTACACTATCGAGATTTTCTTCCAGAAAGCTGTAGCCGAAAATGCCGACGCTATTGGGATTGGCCTTCAGTTTCTGGACGATCAGATTGTCATTTTCGCCTGCATCGATATAGGCGCCATCCGCTCGTATTTCGTGACAAACGGCATCAAATTCAGCCTTGTTGCTGTCCTTCAGCGCAGCGGTCGCCGGATCGGTGACGCATCCCACTTCCATGATCAACTCGGTCAGGGCATCGCGGGTACCGGACGTGGAAGGCGGGCCGTAAACGCTGATCGCCAAATTGGGCAGTGATGGGTCGATATCGGACCAGTTCTTGGCAGTGTTTTCCTTGCCGAACGGTCGTTCTGCAATGGCTCGGTAGATCTGCGCCGGGGTCAGCGAAAAGGAGGGGCCATCATTAGCCTGGGCAATGGCAATTCCGTCGATGCCGATCTGAACCTCGACCACGCCGGTCACCCCATTGCTCTGGCACATTTCGAGTTCGGAAGCCTTGATCCGGCGCGATGCGTTTGCAATGTCGGGTGTGTCTGCTCCGACGCCTGCACAGAACAGGCTCATCCCGCTGCCAGTGCCGGTTGATTCCAATATCGGAGAAGGCTGGGCACCGTTGATACTGAATTGCTCCGCCACCGCCTTGGCAAAGGGAAAGACGGTAGAAGAGCCGACAATCCGGATTTCACTGCGGGTTCCGCCCTGACCACCGGAGGCCTGATCCTGGCATGCGGAAACGGCAAGGCAGGCGGTCGCAAGGAAAGCGAGTTTTCTTAGCATGGAAAAGTCCCCAGTTGATTTGTGCCCAACCCTGCAGAATGCCTGCACTGGGCCTTCTTCGCAGGCGCGTTGGGCAGGCTTCTAGGGAGGGGCAATGTCCTGATCATTACAGTTCTGTTACAATTATATGACAGCCAGCAATAGCATCGCTTTGCGGCGATGAAATTGATGGGCGAATTGCGTCATGCGGCAGCATCCTCGCCGCCTCCGTTGCTGACGGAATTGCTGACGATCGGCAGCATGATGGATACCGTCGTGCCGGTACCAACCTCGCTGGTGATTTCCATGCGTCCGCCATGCCGTTCAGTGATATGCTTGACGATGGCAAGGCCGAGACCGGTGCCGCCAATGGATTTGCTGCGCCCCTTGTCAACGCGATAGAAACGCTCGGTCAGTCTGGGAATATGTTCAGCTGCAATGCCGTCGCCCTGATCGCTGATCGCAAGGCGGAGCATCGTACCGGCCTTGTTGGGTGCAAGGCTTATCGTGACCGGCGCGCCTTTTTTGCCATATTTGAAGGCGTTGCTGAGCAAATTATTTACGACCTGGGCCAGTTGCGCCCGATCGCCGTGGACCAGGGGGATATTGGCCGGCAGATTGACCAGTATCTCATTTTCTTTCTTGCCCCGGCTATTGATGTAGAAATCGCGCGCTTCCTCGACGAGATCGCTCAGGTCAACCTGCTCCGACGGCAGCTCGAATTTTTCCGCCTCGATTCTCGAAAGCGACATCAGGTCCTCGACCAGGCGCTGCATGCGATCGGCCTCGTCATACATTATCTTCAGGAATCGGGCGCGGGTCGCGTCATCCTTGCCAGCCTTGGGATCTTCCAGCGTCTCGAGAAACCCCTTGATCGCAGCCAGCGGTGTGCGCAATTCATGACTGGCGTTGGCAACAAAATCGGTTCGCATTCTTTCCGCTGCATAGCGGCTGCTTTGATCCGACAGCTGGACCAGTTTCAGGCCGTCCTGCAGGGTGTTGATGCGAAGTTCCCATCGTTGGTCGGTGCTGCCGACACCCACGAGCAGAATCGGTTCGCCGCTATGCTGGGCCTCGGGATTGGCGAGCCGGTCAGCGGCAGCGGGATGGCGAATCGCGATGCGCACGTCTTCGCCGACGATATGATTGCCCAGAACCTTCGCCGCTGCCGGATTGGCAGCCGCGACCTTGGCGTTGCGCACCAGCAAGATCGGGTCGGTAATCGGGTTGATGATATCCTGATAGGCTTCCGACCGGCCCTGATATAATATCCGCTTGCGCTGCCGCTCGAGCGCTGCCGGGTCCGGCATGGGCGGCGCAGGCCGATCCTGAAGAACGGTGAACAGGGCAATCGCTCCGCTGGCGACGACGATCAGGAACTGCTGGCCAGATTGCTGCAATTGGCTCGCCAAAACGGCACCGCCGAGGATAAGAGCCAGGGCAATGAGCAAACGAAAGGGGGAAACCGACGTCATCTGTCCGATTCTGACATTATCATGGCGACCATCTAGGCTTTGCTGGGCTACATCGGCAATCGGAATGTTTCGTGCCGTCCCGTCACGGTCGCGGATATATAGACCTTGTTAACAAATTTGCTGTCTATGTCCCGATTGTAGACGCAGACGCCGGGAACCGACTGTTTGCTCGCTTTTTGACCGGTTTCTGCTTATGAGCAGTTATGTGAAGCTAGGAAAGCCATGGATAGAAACGCGATGACCGATCCCCGTCCATCCGACCCGTCAGTCAATGCCGGCCAGCAAAAGGGCGTTGTGACCCGCCGCCGGGCCTTGATCATGGGGGCGATCTCGGCTTCCGCGGTGGTCAGTATCAAGCCGGCCCTGGCTCAAACCGCCGGTTCCGTGCTCAATTGCGAAATTCCGGTCCCCGACAACAGGGCCATGGGCGGTTATATTGCGCCCGATGGGACGGTCGTTTCGGCCGATACGCCGGGCGCATTTCCGGCAGCGGGACGCAATTTTACCGGCGAGGAAGTGCGACAGGCGATGAACGGGCGCACGCTCCCCGGCACCTCCTATGACCAGTCCCAGGCCTATGTGAACTACATCCGGCGGCTGCAGGCGGGCCAGTCGGGATTCACCTGCTATGCCTCGCTGCAGATGCCCCGCTGATATTCCCAGTCAATTTTAACATTTGCCTGCTATCAGATCGGCATGTCCGGACAGAATCGCAGGTAAAGCATGATGACCATAAAATATCGGCCCGCGCCGGAACAGGACCTGATCTGGCATCCGCTGGACAGCATGACGCTGTTGTTTCATCGACCGTCCGGAATCACCCATATGCTCGCCGAGCCTGCGCCTGCCATTCTGCAAGTCATGGCCGATGCGCCCCTCTCCGCCGCCGAAATTGCAGTGCGCCTGACGTCCGCATTTGACATTGACCCGGATCTGGAGACGGAAACTATCGTCCAGGCCCGGCTGGCAGAGCTTTTCGATCTGGGACTGGTCGACAGAGTTCCGGGTTGATGCAGCCGATGCACCAGATCCTGCTCAAGATCGGGCCCGCCGCCTTCCGGATCGCTTCGGCCTGGCGCCAGCCGCTGGAACAACTGGAGGCATTATACAGAGATTATCCCGTACCCCCGGACGATCTCGTCGATTTTACCGTTAGGCTTGAGCCCGGGAAGCCCTGGCGGCGCCATATCCGGCCCTCGGTGCATATCGGCGGCGACTTCTGGTTGCCGGACGCGGCACCCTTGCCGCTGTCACAGGGATTGCTGGCCGGCGAGATGGGCATGAACCTGCAAATGGCGCTGGGCTGGCGGCGGCATCTGCTGCTTCACGCGAGCAGCGTCGAAAGGGACGGCGAGGCGCTGGTGATGACCGGGCTTTCCGGATCCGGAAAATCGACCTTGTCGGCGATGCTGGCGCAGAAGGGCTGGCGTTTCATGGGCGACGAATTTGCCCTGCTGAGCATCGATTCGGGTGACATCGAGCCGTTTCCGCGCCTGATCAGTCTGAAGAACCAGGCGATCGGCGCCATGGAGGAAGTAGCGTCGGCGGAGCGCTTCGGACCGGAAATGAGAGGCACCCCCAAAGGTGATATCCGCCATCTGGTGCCGCCAAAATCCGCGATCGATCGCATGGAGGAACCGGCCAGGCCGGCATTGCTGCTGTTTCCGCGCTTCGGCCATGCACCGGCGTTGCGGGACATGGGGCAATCGGAAATATTCGTACGGCTGACTCAGGCCTCGACCAATTATGTTGCCCTGGGCGAGGCCGGCTTTTGCGCCCTGACCCGCTTCGTGGATCAGGTCCCGGCCAGGGCGATGGACTATCAGTCGATCGAACAGGCCGAAGAGCTGATCGAAAGCCTGTGGAGTGAGAGGCGATGATGCGCGACGCCCGAACCCTAGTCCATGCCTTGCGCGAGCCGGCAAGCGCCGGTGCGCTGAGCAGCAGCCAATGGACGGAATTGGTCAGCATCGCGCGCGCCGAATCCCTGATCGGATCGCTGGCCCACAGACTCGCCGATATCAACTTGCCGGACAGGGTGCGCGCGGTTCTGCGCGATGCCATCGAGTCCCACGAACTCGCGCGCCGGCAGGCCCTGTGGGAAGCGGACTGTGCCCGCAGGGCCCTGGCCGATTATCCTGGAAGGATCGTGCTGATGAAGGGTACCGCCTATGTCGCGGCGGATCTGCCTGCCGGAACCGGACGCAGCATCGGCGATCTGGATATCATGGTGGCCCGGGGCGATCTGGCGGTCGTCGAATCCGCACTGCTCCATGCGGGGTGGGAATGGGTCAAGCCCGATCCTTACGATGACCGCTATTACCGCGACCATATGCACGAGCTGCCACCGCTGATTCACCGCGAACGCGACCGGATGATCGATGTTCACCATACGATATTGCCGCTGACTGCTCGTCCGGCTCCGAATGCCCAGGCAATTCTGGACAGCGCGGTCATGCTGGACAATGGCCTGCATGTCATGGCGCCGGCGGATATGGTGCTGCATTCGGTTGCCCATCTGTTGGCCGACGGCGATCTTGCCGGCGGGCTGCGCAACCTTTGGGACATCAACCTGCTGGTGCGACATTTCGCCGGCGCTGATGAGCAATTCTTGAAGAGACTCGATAGCCGCGCGCAAACCCACGGCCTGGTCCGCGAGATGCGAAGAGCGCTGCGCCTGGCGGCACGCCTTTACGATCTGCCGCTGTCCGGGTTTTCTGTCGGCCAGACCGAATTTGCCGACCATCTCTACATACGCCGCCTGCTCGCACGCGACGGTTATGGGCGGGAGACGCACAAACTGACTCGCTTCGGATTCTATGTCCGCTCGCACTGGCTGCGGATGCCGCCGCTGATGCTCGCCCGGCATTTGTGGACCAAATGGCGCAAGGGCGGAAAGTCTCCGGGCTGAGCACGCACAATCGAGATAAACAGGCTGGCTTAAGCCCGGTTTGCATGGCATTAGCCGCTTCAAATGGCCACCCTGGGCCACGACCGACCCACTTGCCGGAGTAACCCGATGACAGATCGCCCCCTAGCCGCAATCATCCTGGCCGCCGGCCAGGGCACGCGCATGAAATCGGAAAAGCACAAGGTTCTGCACCGGATTGCCGGCAAACCCATGCTCCACCACCTGCTCGATACGGTCGACTCCATCGGTGTCGAGCGCACCGTTGTCGTGGTGGGCGCGCGGCGGGAGCAGATCGAGGCAAGCGTAGCTGGGCGCAATGTCGCGATCGCGGTTCAGGAAGACCAGCTCGGCACCGGCCACGCCGTGGCGCAGGCACATGATGCGCTGAAGGGCTTTGCGGGGGATGTGCTGATCCTGTACGGCGATGTCCCGATGGTCAGCGCCGACACCATGCGCGACATGATCTACCGGCTGAACAACGGCTCCGACCCGCGCGCCGTCGTGCTCGGCTTCCGTCCGGACGACGCGGGGGCTTATGGGAGGATCATCGCCGACGAGCAGGGCGAAATCGAGAAGATGGTCGAATATAAGGACGCGAGTGAGGCCGAGCGCAGGATCAACCTGTGCAACAGCGGCCTGATGGCGGCGCGCTCGACCGACCTGTTCATATTGCTCGACCGGATCAGCAACGACAATGCCGCGGGCGAATATTATCTGCCGGATATCGTGATGCTGCCGGGCCAGAAAAGCGCCGTCATCGAGGTTGACGACCCCGCCGAGGTCGCAGGCGTGAACAGCCGGGCCGAACTCGCGGCCGTGGAAGGCGAATGGCAGCAGCGCCGGCGGACTCGAGCGATGGCGGATGGTGTCAGCCTGATTGCGCCGGAAACCGTCTGGTTTTCCCATGATACCGAAATTGCGTCCGATGTGGTCATCGAACCCAATGTCATCTTCGGGCCCGGCGTTTCGATTGCCAGCGGCGCAACCATATACGGCCACAGCCATATCGAAGGCGCTACCATCGGCGCCAATGCAAATGTCGGTCCCTTTGCCCGCCTGCGCCCTGGTTCGGTGATGGCGGAAGGTTCCAAGGTAGGCAATTTTGTCGAGATGAAGAAAAGTATTTTGGGCAAGGGTGCCAAGGCCAATCACCTGACCTATCTCGGCGATGCCGAAGTGGGCGAGGGGGCCAATATCGGCGCCGGAACGATTACCTGCAATTATGACGGCTATTTCAAATACAAGACGGTCATCGGCAAGGGCGCGTTTATCGGCAGCAACAGCGCACTGGTGGCCCCGGTGAAGATCGGGGACGGCGCGATTGTTGGGGCCGGGGCGACGGTGACCAGAGATGTCTTGGCGGATGATCTGGTACTGGTTCGCGCGGACCAAATTTCGAAGGCAGGCTGGGCGAAGAAATTCCGGGAGGCCATGCTGAAGAAAAAGGCGGGCAAGTGAGCGCGGGCCTATCCTCACTTGCGTCATAGTTGGCCAAATTTATTGTTTGCTTTCATACGCTTAAACAATGGGTTGACATGATATCATGATATGATATCAGTATATCATTATGACTCGTATTCTTGCTGATCTTCCTGATGACGATATCGATAAACTTGACGCCCTCGGTGCCAAGCAGAAGCGATCACGCGCCTCTTTGTTGCGCGAAGCGATAAGGATTTTCCTTGCCCAGAAGAGCGATGACCGCAGCTGGATTGATCGAGGATATGGTCTGTGGGCAGATCGCGACGATATTCCCGACGGGGTGGAGTATCAGCGCGCCATGCGGGAAGATCGCACTTCCCATGAAGATATCTGATTGATGTCGGATCCTTTTTTCGACACAAATATATTGATCGACTGGTTGAAGCGCAAGCCGCAGGCGCGTGCAGAGATATCACGTTATCGCAGCCACAGGATTAGCCGGGTTGTGTGGACGGAGATATTGGCCGGAGAAGCTCTGGAGGATCGGAACATAGTTCAACAGGCGATATCGCCATTTGAAGTCATTGAAATTGATCAGCGTATTGCAACCGCCGCGGCGGATATTCGTCACCGAACGAAAATGAAGCTGCTGGATGCTTATATTCTCGCCACTGCACAGGTAAATGGTGCAATCTTGATTACTCGCAATACTCAGGACTTCCCTGCCAATATGCCGGGAATCCGCGTCCCTTACACACTCTGAAGCGAAAGACCCGAAAACCATGTGCGGAATTATTGGAATAGTTGGCAAGGAGCCAGTCTCGGATCGTCTGGTCGACGGGCTGAAACGGATGGAATATCGCGGCTATGACAGCGCCGGGGTCTGCACGATCGACGACGGTCAGCTGATTCGCCGCCGGGCCGAGGGCAAGCTTGCCAATCTGGTCGCGGTACTGCGCGAGGACGATGCCGCCGGCAATATCGGTATCGCCCATACCCGCTGGGCCACGCATGGGGCGCCGACCACCAACAATGCGCATCCCCACGCCACAAAGGACGTCGCCCTCGTCCACAATGGCATTATCGAGAATTTCAAAAGCCTTCGCGAACAATTGAGCAGCCGCGGACGGAAATTCGAAAGCGAAACCGATACCGAGGTTGTCGCCCATCTGATCAGCGAAGAGATCGAGGCGGGAAAGTCGCCCGAGGAATCGGTGCAGGCGGTATTGCCACTCCTGCGCGGGGCCTTTGCGCTCGCCATCGCCTTCCGTTCGCAGCCGGATATGTTGATTGGTGCTCGCCTCGGATCGCCGTTGGTGGTCGGTTATGGCGATGGTGAGACCTATCTGGGGTCCGACGCTCTGGCACTGGCGCCGCTCACGCAGAAAATCGCCTATCTCGAAGAAGGCGACTGGGTTGTCGTCACGCGCGAGGGGGCCACGATTTATGACAAGAAAAATAATTCCGTCGAGCGTGCGGTAACGACTTCCGGCGTATCGGCCACGGCAATCGAAAAAGGCAATTATCGCCATTTCATGCAGAAGGAAATATTCGAGCAGCCGACCGTCGTCGCCCAGACCTTGCGAAGCTATCTCAGGCCGCTCGAACAGCAGGTCGCATTGCCGCAGATGGATTTCGATCTGCGGGACATCAAGCGGGTCACCATCGTCGCCTGTGGCACCAGCTATTATGCCGGGATGGTCGCGAAATATTGGTTTGAAACCTTTGCCCGCGTACCGGTCGATCTCGATTTCGCATCGGAATTCCGCTATCGCGATCCGGTGCTCGAGGAAGGCGGGCTGGCCCTGTTCATCTCCCAGTCGGGCGAAACCGCCGATACGCTCGCCGCGCTGCGCCACTCGAAGGAAAATGGCCAGAAGATTGCCGTAGTCGTGAATGTCCCGACCAGCAGCATGGCGCGCGAAGCCGATCTGCTGCTGCCCACGCACGCAGGTCCGGAAATCGGAGTCGCTTCGACCAAGGCTTTTTCCTGTCAGCTGGCGGTGCTCGCAGCGCTGGCAGCGCATCTCGCGGTCGTGAAGGGACGAATGACCCGCGCGGAGGAACGCGAAGTGGTCAAGCATCTGACCGAAGCTCCGGCTGCGCTCAATGCCGCCCTGGCCCATGACGAGGATATAGCCAATATGGCGCATCTGATCGCGCCCGCCCGCGATGTACTCTATCTCGGCCGCGGTCCGGAATATCCGCTGGCGCTGGAAGGTGCGCTGAAGCTGAAGGAAATCAGCTATATCCATGCAGAGGGCTACGCGTCGGGCGAGATGAAGCACGGGCCGATTGCCCTGATCGACGAAGCCGTTCCGGTGATCGTCCTGGCTCCGTCCGGACCTTTATTCGAGAAAACCGTTTCCAATATGCAGGAAGTCATGGCGCGGGGCGGCAAGGTCGTGCTGATTTCCGACGCCGAAGGGCTGGCCGAAGCCGGCGAGGGGTGCATGGCGACCATCGAGATGCCCAAGGTCCATCCGCTGATCGCCCCGCTTGTCTATGCCGTACCGGTCCAGCTCCTGGCCTATCATGTTGCGGTCGCCAAGGGCACGGATGTCGATCAGCCGCGCAATCTTGCGAAATCGGTGACGGTGGAATAGTCATGGCGACCAACCCCTCTTACGTGACCGTCGAGACCGCCAGCGGCAGGTTCCAGCAGACGGTCCGGGTCGGCAAGCATGTCTTTCTCGCCGATGAGCCGGAATCCTTCGGCGGGACGGATACTGGTCCATCTCCCTATGATCTGCTGCTCGCGGCGTTGGGCAGCTGTACCTCGATGACCATGAAAATGTACGCTGACCGCAAGGGCATCCCCCTGGAAGGCGTGCATGTCGAGCTGGAACACAGCCGCGAACATGTCGAGGACTGTCTGACGTGCAACAATGAGGAAAAGCGGATCGACGTGATCGACCGCTCGATCACCCTGTGCGGTGACCTGACCGAGGAACAGCGCCGGAAGCTTCTGGAAATTGCGGAGAAATGTCCGGTTCACCGAACATTGGAAAACAGGATAGACATTCACACGACCGAGGTGCGGAATTAGCCTTGCCGGCTCGCGCCGGTCCATCCGGTGAGGGTGGCGCTTGCCAGGCAGGCAAGACTGGCGTAGCCTTTTTGTTTGAGCTGGGATGGACGATTGTCTGACAGAAAATTAGATATTTGGCTGGAAGCCGGTCTGATTGACCCCGCGACGGCGCTGCGCATCCGGGAATATGAGGCGGACCGGTCGCGTCCCCTGGGTCTGTGGTCGCTGATCGGTTTGGGCGCTCTGGCTATCGGCCTCGGCATCGTTTCGCTGGTTGCGGCCAATTGGGACGAAATTCCGGGCATGGTCCGCCTTTCGGTTCATGCCCTGCTGATCGCTGGTGTTTCCGGAGGAATTTACCTCCTGCAGCCCCGCAATGGCTTTCTGGGTCTCTATCTGAAGGATGTCCTGCTGTTCATCCTCGCCGTTCTCGGCGCAACCTTTTTCGGCCATCTGGGACAAGTCTACCAGACCAGCTCGCCATTGTGGCAGCCGATGGCCATGTGGCTGCTGCTGTTTTCACCCTTGCTATTGCTGACGGGCCGCGGCTGGCTGATTTCCCTGCTCTGGATTGTGGCCCTTCTAGGCACCGGCATCGCGCATTGGGAATGGTATGCGCAACAAGCCGGTGGCCCCTCGGCCATCTACCTCGCGTTCGTGACAAGCCTGCCGATTTTTGCCCTGCTGGCCGGAATTGTCCTGGGAAGCAGGAGTGAGCGAGACTCCTTCTGGACTCAAGTCGCGCAATTTGCCCTGGCCTCCTTCGTGTCCGGCGTATCCCTGAAATTGATAGCGGACGGCCTCTCCAGGGGAGGCGCTTTCGGAACCGAGGGCAATGCAGGCGAAATAGCTGCCATACATCTGGGGCTATGGAGCGTGGCGGCGTTGCTTGCCTATCGTCTCAATCGCACCGCTACCGGCATCAGCATCGCGGCCATTCTGATCGCTGCGGCCCTGACAAGTCTTGTCAGCAGCATCGCCCAATCGACAGAACCCCTGGCCAGCGCAATATTGTTTATAGCCTTCTGGGCCGCAATCGGCTGGAGCGCGATCTATTCGGAATGGCGAAACGTGTTTCAGGTGGTTGTCGCGATCATCGCGCTTCGCCTGATCATTCTGAGCTTCGAACTGGCATCCGATCTGTTGAGCAGCGGGCTGGGCCTGATATTGGCAGGAATGATCACCATCGTCATTGCCATCCTTGCCTACCGCTTTTCGAGGGCCTTTGCACCGGCCAGGCATTCCGTGGCCGAGCCGACTCCAGACGCGAGCGATCTATGAACCGATATCGTCGCCTGTTCCTGCCGCTCGCGCTGCTTTTTCCGCTTTTCGGACTTGGCCTGATCTGGCTGTTGACGGAGCGCCAGTCTTATCAGGGAACAGAGTGGGACGTGCCGATTGCCGGCTACGACCCGCGCGACTTGCTGCGCGGACATTATGTGCAGTTCCGTTACGACTGGCCCAGGATGCGCGAGAGCGACATTCCGGCCTGGTCAGGTTCAAGGAGCAATCTGTGCATCATTGGTAACTCTCCCCGTATAGAAAGGGTGGAAATGCAGGACCCGCTTAATCCTGTTCCCGGGGCCTCCGCCCTGGATTGCGATGCAGTGGCGAAAGTGAATCCGTGGAGCGAGGAAGGGGACGATGGTCTGTTGCGCGACCGCATATATGTTCCCCAGCAGGCCGCCCGAGATTATCAGGCAAGGCTCGCAGATCCGCTATTGCAGGGCATCGTTCGCATCCGCATCAACAACAGCGGTTACATCACGCCGCTATCCATGGCTTTCCAGCCGCGGTCCGGTGCGAATGGCGGTCGGGAAGAGCTGCCGTGAAGTCGCGGATAGTCGGCGGGTGCCATTGCGGTGCGATCCGGTTCGAAGGGACTGTTCACGGCGCCCCGGAATTGCTCGACTGCAATTGTTCGATCTGCGCGCGAACCGGCTTTCTGCATCTGATCGTTCCGCATCGGAATTTCAAATTGTCGAGCGGTGAGAAGGATCTCACCAGCTACAGATTTGGCAGCGGGCTGGCGGAGCACTTGTTCTGCCGTCTTTGCGGCGTGAAAAGCTTCTATCAGCCCAGATCGCATCCGGACGGCTGGAGCATCAATTACAACTGTCTCGAAGAGGGACACGGACTGAAACCGACGATCGTGAAATTTGACGGCTGGAACTGGGAAGCGGCGAAAGCCGGCCTGGAACGGCGGGTCGACAACCGGACGCAACCAAAAACGGCCCGCTGATTTTCCAGCGGGCCGTTTCTGTGGCTATGCGGCCGATTGGGTTCGGTCGCGATCAGGCCAGATCAAAACGGTCGGCATCCATGACCTTGGTCCATGCGGCGATGAAATCGTCGACAAACTTCCGCTCATGGCCATCTTCGGCATAGACTTCCGCGACCGCGCGCAATTGCGAATTGGATCCGAAAACGAGGTCGGTTCGCGTTGCCCGCCATTTCTCGTCGCCTTCGAGGCGGCATTTGCCGATGAATTCCTCGTCGCCCGACTCGTCCACGACCTCCCAGACCGTTCCCATGTGCAGCAGGTTGACAAAGAAGTCGTTGGTCAGCTGGCCGGGGCGATCGGTGAAGACGCCGTGCTTGCTGTTGCCGCTATTGGCACCCAGCACCCGCAACCCGCCAACCAGCACGGTCATTTCCGGGATCGACAGATTGAGCAGATTGGCACGGTCGACCAGCATATCCTCGGTCTTCACGCTGGCCTTGGTCTTCAGATAATTGCGGAAGCCGTCGGCAAAGGGTTCGAGCGGCTCGAAGCTTTCGGCATCGGTTTGCTCGTCCGTGGCATCACCGCGACCGGTCGTGACCGGAACGCTGACATCGAACCCGGCATCCCTCGCTGCCTTTTCCACTGCAGCGCTGCCCGCGATGACGATGGCATCGGCCATCGACAGCGAACCGCGCATCTCGTCAAGTTGCGAAAGCACTCTGGCAAGTTCGTTGGGATCATTGACTTCCCAGTCCTTCTGCGGAGCGAGCCGAACGCGCGCGCCGTTGGCGCCGCCACGATGGTCGCTCTTGCGATAGGTGGAGGCCGAAGCCCAGGCCGCCTTGACCAGCTGGGAGACCGAAAGGCCACTGTCGAGCACCTTCGACTTGAACGCCGAAACGTCCCTGTCTGAAGCCTGGGTCCCGGCGGGAACGGGATCCTGCCAGATCAGGTCCTCGGCGGGCACTTCCGGGCCGAGATAGCGGACCTTCGGACCCATGTCGCGGTGGGTCAGCTTGAACCATGCCCGGGCAAAGGCATCGTCCAGAGCCGCCTGGTCGTCGCGGAAGCGTTCCGAAATCTTGCGATAGTCCGGGTCCCGCTTCAGCGCCATGTCGGCGGTCGTCATCATCGTCGGAACCTTCTTTGACGGATCACGCGCATCGGGCGCCATGTCCTCGGGCTCCTGATTGATCGGCTGCCACTGCTTCGCGCCGGCAGGACTGGTCACCAGTTCGTAATCATATTTGAACAGCAGGCGGAAATAGTCTCCGCCCCATTGGGTGGGCGTGTTGGTCCACGCGCCTTCAAGACCGGAAGTGGTGATGTGGCCCTTGCCGATCTGGTCGGGATCGGTCGCCCAGCCAAAACCCATCAGGTGCAGTTCGCCCGATTCCGGGGCGCCGCTCAGCTGATCGGGCGGCACCGCGCCGTGGCACTTGCCGAAGGCGTGGCCACCGGCGGTCAGTGCGACGGTTTCCTCGTCATTCATGGCCATGCGGGCAAAGGTTTCCTTCATGTCGCGGGCCATGCCTTCGGCGTCGTGCGGATTGCCGCCCGGTCCTTCGGGATTGACGTAGATCAGGCCCATCTGGATCGCCGCAAGCGGATTTTCCAGCGCCTTGCCCTCGTCGGGATTGATCCGTGTCGGCACACCTTCATTCACCCATTGCTCTTCCGAGCCCCAGTAGACATCGTTCTCGGGCTCGTAGACGTCCTTGCGGCCGCCGCCAAAGCCGAACACGGGTCCGCCCATGGATTCGATGGCGACATTGCCGGTGAGCACGAACAGATCGGCCCAGCTGATATGCTGGCCATATTTTTTCTTGATTGGCCAGAGCAGGCGCCGCGCCTTGTCGAGATTGCCGTTGTCCGGCCAGCTGTTGAGCGGGGCAAAGCGCTGCTGGCCGCTGGAAGCGCCGCCGCGGCCGTCGCCGGTGCGATAGGTGCCCGCCGCATGCCAGGCCATGCGGATGAAGAACGGCCCATAATGGCCATAATCTGCCGGCCACCAGGGCTGGCTGTCGGTCATCAGCGCCTTCAGGTCTTCTTTCAGCGCCTGATAGTCGAGCTCGTTGAATGCTTTGACATAATCAAAATCGGGACCCATGGGATCGGGCGAGGTGCCGCCCTGCGTGAGGATTTCGAGCTGCAGGGAATCGGGCCACCAGTCGCGGCTGGTGCGTCCGAGCAGGCTGCGGACGCCGCCTTCAAAGCCCATCGGGCAACCTTCGGGGGATCCGGTCGTTTTCATGTCCATTGTAACATCTCCTTTGCTGGTGCTGCTTCTCTGTGCAAATTTACCATTTTCCCTCATACCGTAAATCGGTGTCCGGCTTAAATGAATTATCCCTGTCTGACTGATCTGAATCATCAATCATCTCCTTTTCGCTCCGCTGAAAACTGCATATCGCACCACGATTGACCCCCTCCGTGAAGCCGCATATAAGGGTCTACCAATGCGAGAGGCGGCCAGTCCGGTCGCCTTTTCTGTTTTCCGCGAAAGGAAGCCGATCATGACGATTACCCCATTGATGCCTGTTTATCCGCGTTGTGGGTTTCGTCCGGTACGCGGCGAGGGGGCCTGGCTGATTTCCGAAGACGGGTCGCGGGCGCTTGATTTTGCCAGCGGCATCGCGGTCAATCTGCTCGGTCACGGCCATCCGCATCTGACCAAGGCGATCCAGGATCAGGCCGCCACCCTGATGCATGTATCCAATCTATACGGCAGCCCGCAGGGCGAGAAATTCGCGCAGCGGCTGGTCGACACGACCTTTGCCGACACCGTATTCTTTACCAACAGCGGTGCCGAAGCGGTGGAATGCGCGATCAAGACCGCGCGCGCTTATCACCAGTCTGCGGACAGCGACCGGTTCGAGATCATCACCTTCAAGAACGCCTTCCACGGCCGGACGATGGCGACTATTTCAGCCTCCAATCAGGAAAAGATGCACAAGGGCTTTTCGCCTCTGCTCCCGGGATTCAAATATGTCGAATTCGACGATCTGGAAGGAGCCAAGGCTGCAATCAGCGAGAAAACGGCTGCCTTCATGGTCGAACCGATCCAGGGCGAAGGCGGCGTACGGCCTGCCTCGCAGGAATTCATGCAGGGCCTGCGCGATCTCGCCGACGAACATGGCATATTGCTGGTCCTCGACGAAGTGCAATGCGGCGTGGCCCGGACCGGCGCACTCTATGCCCACGAGCTTTATGGCGTGAAACCCGATATCATGGCGTCGGCAAAGGGTATCGGCGGCGGCTTTCCCCTGGGCGCCTGCCTGGCGACCGAAAAAGCGGCCCGCGGCATGGTTCCGGGCACCCATGGCTCCACCTATGGCGGCAATCCGCTGGCAATGGCTGCGGGCAATGCAGTCTGGGACGTGGTCGCCAATGACGAATTTCTCGAAAATGTCCGGGGCACCGGCGACAAGCTGCGCGCGGCGATCGAACAGTTTATCGGCAATTATCCCGACCTGTTCATCGGTGTACGGGGCAGCGGCCTGATGCTCGGCCTGATGATGAAGCAGGAAACCCGCTCCTTCGTCGCCCATCTGCGCGACAATCACGGTCTGCTGACCGTCGCCGCCGGCGACAATACGCTGCGGATCCTGCCACCGCTGAATATCGATGACAGCCATCTCGCGACCTTCATCGAGAAACTCTCCGCGGGCGCGGCCGATTATCAGGCGCCCGAAGCATGACCCGGCATTTTCTCAACCTCGCCGATGCCGGGGGCGATGCGATTGCCGCGATGATCGCCGACGCGATCGATCGCAAGGCAGCGCGGTCCGGCTGGACCAAGGGCAAGCCGGATGCGGACCGGCCGCTCACGGATCACGTGCTGGCAATGATTTTCGAAAAGAGCAGCACCAGAACCCGGGTGTCCTTTGATGTCGCCATCCGCCAGCTTGGCGGCACGAGCATCGTTATGGACAGCGGCTCGATGCAATTGGGTCGAGGTGAAACCGTCGCCGATACCGCGCGCGTCTTGTCGCGCATGGCCGACGCCATCATGATCAGGACCGACGATCATGCGAAAATCGAGGAAATGGCAGCCAGTGCCGACATTCCTGTGATCAACGGCCTTACCGACCTGTCGCATCCATGCCAGATCATTGCCGATCTCCTGACTCTGGTCGAACATGGGAAGGCCCTTCCCGGTCTCGAAGTGGCCTGGCTCGGCGATGGCAACAATGTGCTCAACAGCATTGTCGAAGCCGCCGGCCTGATGAAATTCAATGTCCGCATCGGCTGTCCTGAGGGCTATGATTCCGACCCGGAATTCGTAAGGGCAGCACGGTCCGCCGGAGCCAGTATCTCGATCCACCGGGACGAAAATGAAGCAGTCGCCGGAGCCGATGTCGTCGTCACCGACACATGGGTTTCGATGGGGCAGGAGCATGCCCACAACAAGCTTGCCGCGATGATGCCCTATCAGGTCAATGACGTGCTGATGGAGCAAGCCAAGCCGGATGCGCTGTTCCTCCACTGCCTGCCCGCCCATCGCGGCGAGGAAGTGATGCCGTCGGTGATCGACGGACCGCAGTCGGTAGTGTGGGACGAGGCCGAGAACCGCATTCATGCCCAGAAGTCCGTGCTACGCTGGTGCTTCGGCCAGATTTGATGACCGATATTGCCCTGACCGACAGTATCCTGTCCTTCACGATCCCGACAAAAAACTGTCGTGGACGGGTGGCGCGCCTTGGCCCGGCGCTGGACCAGATACTTGCCTCGCATGCCTATCCGCCGATGATCCGGGATATTCTCGCCGAGGCGGTCTGCCTGACCGCGATGCTCGGCGCGCTGCTCAAGGACGACGGCTCCCAGCTCACCATGCAGGCGCAGACCGAGGCCGGCGTGATTAACCTGCTGGCCTGCGACTATAAGGATGGCGCGCTGCGCGGCTATATCGACTTTGACCGGGAAAGGCTTGCCGCGCAACCGGTCGAGCCGAGCCTGATGGCGCTGTTTGGCAAGGGCTATCTGGCGATCACCTTTGACCAGCCCGCAACGAGCGGACGCAATCAGGGCATTGTCCCGCTCGAAGGGGCGAGCCTGGCGGAAGCCGTACAGAATTATTTTTTCCAGTCGGAGCAGATCCCGACACTGATCCGGGTTGCCATCGGCGGTTCCGAGGAACGGATTTCCGTTGGCGGCATCCTGGTGCAGCATCTTCCCCCCGGCGAGGAAGGGCGCGAACGGCTGCATGCGCAGCTGGACCACCCGGAATGGGAGCATGTCGAGATCATGGCGGGCACGGTCACGCCGGCAGAACTCACCGACACCACGCTGCCGCTCGAGGATATTTTGTGGCGCCTTTTCAGCGAGAGCGACGAAGTGAGGGTTCTGAACGGTAAAGCGTGCGTTAAGGGATGCCGCTGTAATGAAGACCATATCAGGGACGTGATAGCGCGCTTCCCCAAGGAAGATAAGGAAGATATGGTCGACGACGAAGGAAATATCGCCATAGACTGCGCTTTTTGCAGCAAGACATTCTTGATTTCGGGTGGCAGTCTCAACAACTGAAGTCGCTCGAAATTATGACAAGCATCGTCATATGTCGAAAATTTCCTATCGATTGGCGCAATTCGTAACAATATTGGCCATGTCCGAGAACCAGAGCACGGTAAAGATTCGACCAACCACGCAACCAGCATGACGGGAAAATTACCATGAAAGGCTTGAAACTGATAAAAGTCATCAGCGCAACAGCCGCCCTCCTGTCCGGATTTGCGATGGCAGCGCCCGCACAGACGCCGGCAATGATTGCACTGGACGGGCTGATGCCGGGCCAGTGGACCCTCAAAGAACGCGGTGAGTCGGGTCCGGGCCAGAAAATCTGTCTCGGAAATCCCGATCGGTTGCTGCAGATCGAGCATGCCAATACGACGTGCAAACGCTATGTAATTGAAAATGAAGAAAAAAAGCTCAGGGTCAGCTATAAATGCGGCAGCGCTGGCCATGGCGTGACCGAAATCAAGCGGGAATCCAGCAGTCTGGTCCAGATTTATTCCCAAGGCATCCGCAATAATGCGCCGTTTTCCTTCAACCTGGAAGGTCGCCGCACTGGCAGCTGCTAGGCGTAGCATGCGCGCAATAGTTGCACCGCGCGATCAAGGCGATTAGCGGGACGCATCATGACTTCCGAATCAAAATCAGCGATCATATTATTGTCGGGCGGGCTCGATTCGATGGTGTCTGCGGCCCTGGCTGCGGAACAGGGCTATCGGCTGATTGCGTTGACCGTCGACTATAACCAGCGCCACAAGATCGAACTGCAATCGGCCGCCGAAATTGCCGGCCATCTCGACGTGGCCGAGCATATCATTTTGCCGCTGGACCTGAGCCGTTTTGGCGGATCGGCCCTGACCGCCGACATCGACGTTCCCAAATCCGGAGTCGGCGACGATATTCCGGTGACCTATGTACCGGCGCGCAACCTCATATTCCTGTCGCTGACGCTCGGATTGGCCGAGGCGAGGGAAGCGCGGGATATTTTCATCGGCGTCAATGCCCTCGACTATTCGGGTTATCCCGACTGCCGGCCCGAATTTATCCAAGGGTTCGAGCGACTGGCCCACCTGGCGACCAAGGCCGGCGACCAGGGCAGCGGCTTTCGCATCCACACGCCGCTACAGCATATGACCAAGGCGGATATCGCCAGGGAAGCGATTCGGCTCGGCCTCGATCCCGCATGGAGCTGGTCCTGCTATGACCCGGCTGATGGCGATCTGCCCTGCGGTCTCTGCGACAGCTGCCGCCTGAGGCAAAAGGGATTCGAAGAGGCAGGGATAATCGACCCGACGCGATACGCGGTGTCATGAGCTACGCGGTGAAGGAAATATTTCTCACCCTGCAGGGTGAGGGGGTGCATGCCGGTCGCCGGGCTGTTTTTGTCCGCTTTGCCGGCTGCAATCTCTGGTCCGGGCTGGAGCGGGATCGCGCCACCGCCATATGCCAGTTCTGCGATACCGACTTTGTCGGGATGGATGGGACAGGCGGCGGGCGGTTCCGCACCGCTGCCGATCTTGCACGGGCAGCGGCCGAAACCTGGGGAAGCGACCGCGAATCCCGCTTCGTCGTTCTGACCGGTGGCGAACCCATGCTGCAGGTCGATTCAGCGCTGATCGACGCGCTGCATGACGAAGATTTCTTCATTGCCATCGAATCGAACGGAACCCTGGCCGTGCCCCGTGCCATTGACTGGATCTGCATCAGCCCCAAGGCGCAAAGCGAAACGGTCCAGCGTTCGGGTGACGAACTGAAGCTTGTCTGGCCGCAACACAACAGCGGCTGGCAGGATATGCAGAACTGGGACTTCGCCAACCTGTTGCTGCAGCCTATGGACGCCCGCGGCGATGATGCGGGCAGCAGGGCAAATCTCGAACAGGCCATAGCCTTTGTGCAGGCTCATCCGAAATGGCGCCTGTCGCTACAGACTCACAAGATTCTCGGGCTTGCCTGACTTCTTATTGGGCCGGCGTCTCGGTTGTCTCGTCCGCGGGCTTTTCGGCGTCGCCGCCTGCCTTATCCTCGCTCTCATCCGCTTTGACGTCTTCTTCTTCGCCGGTGGCGTCGGCTTGCTGGATCGTGTCCACGTCCACCATGGCATCGCTGATCGTGCCATCAATGACGTCGACATCGTCCATCCGGGTCTCGGTAACTTTGTCCGAATCGGGTGCCTCGTTTCCCGAACAGGCAGAGACTGTGAGGGTGATCAGCGCCGCCGCGGCCATTCTTGAAAATCGGGTCATGCTTTTGTCCTCTTGTCGTCGCTTCCGTATCGGGACCTACATAGACGGGGATGCGATGTGATCAATCGCTTTCAGGAAACCATCGGCGGTTTTTTGCAGCGCTTCGTCAAACTGCTGCAGCGTGACCGCAATCCCCATCTGAGCCAGACTGGTCACCGGATATTCGCTGATTCCGCAGGGAATGATGCCGCCGAAATGGCTGAGATCCGGGTCGATATTGACCGAAAAGCCGTGCATCGTCACCCATTTGCGGATGCGGATACCGATCGCGCCAATCTTCGCTTCCCGCCCGTCGGGCGTGTCGCACCAGATGCCGACCCGGCCATTCACCGCCCGTGCGTTCACCCCAAATTCTGCCAGCGCCGCTATCACCCAGTCTTCCAGTGCATGGACAAAGCCCCGCACATCCGCACTGCGATTCCTCAGGTTGAGTACGACATAGCCCACCCGCTGTCCGGGCCCGTGATAGGTATGGCGCCCCCCGCGTCCGGTTTGGTAGACGGGAAATGCCTCGCTGAGCAGTTCGGCCGGATCGGAGCTGGTGCCCGCGGTATAGAGCGGCGGATGTTCCAGCAGCCAGATCAGTTCCTTCGCCTCACCGACCTGGACAGCAGCGTTGCGCCGTTCCATCTCTTCGAGAGCGGCGGGATATTCAATCTTTTCGGACGAAATCCGCCATTCGATGTCATTGGAGCCGTTCATAGAAATTTCGTGCACTTTTGCACGTCGGGTGGCAAGGGTTTGCAGATGAGAAACGGATCCGGAAATGAAATCATGAAGCTGAACTACATGCAATGCTGGAACGGTGCGATGTCCCTTCTCGGCGCCAATAAGGAGGCGGTATTGGCTATCGCCGGCGTCTTCATCTTTCTTCCGACTTTATTATTCGCGCAATTTGTCGTCCCGCCGGTATTCACTGGTGAAGAGGACGGGAATGCCATGTTGGCGATCTATTCCGCCTATTTCAGCGAGAATAGCTTTTCAATCATGGCCTCGAATCTCGTAATCAGCTTCGGGAGTCTGGCGATTTATCTTGCCCTGGCCCCGTCTCGCAACAGCACCGTTGCCGAAGACCTGGTGGCTGCATTGAAACTGTTTCTGATCTACCTGCTCGCTAATCTGGCGATCGCCTTCATCGTTTTGCCGGGATTCCTGCTGTTCATAATCCCCGGCCTCTACCTGACCGCCCGTTTCATCCTGGTGCCGGTCGTGATCGTCGACCAGTGGGAGCGCAATCCGATCGAGGCGATCAGGAAGAGCTGGTCATTGACCAGCAAGAACGGTTTTTCGATTCTGCTTTTCATACTGATCATTGCCGTGGTCGGCATGATCACGGTGGGCGTGCTGGAAGCGGTCACAGGCGTCGTCACCGGTCTGGCGACGGGAGGGGCGGGCTGGCCGTTCATCGAAAACCTGGTGGCAGCGCTGGCAGGAACCGCTTTCCAGCTGGTCATTGCCGCTGTGATCACGTCCATTTACGTTGAACTAACGGGCAGGAAAACCGCAGTCAACGAGGTTTTCAACTGAGGATCGGGACATGGGGCGCGGCAGTTGGGGGTAAATGGCCGGTGAGCCGCGGATCCCTCATCTGGCCGGTCTGTTGCTTGAAAATCCGGAAACCGCAGCGCCTGTAAAAGGGCAGGGCACGCGGCGAGTCCTGGGTACAGGTGTGGAGCCAGACCCGGCTGATCCCGTCTCGCCAGGCCTTGTCGAGCGCCTGATTCATCATCCAGCGCCCGTGACCCTTGCCGTTCTGTTCGGGAACCAGTCCGAAAAAGGCAATCTCGCATGCGCCCGGCTGGCGGAAATCCAGTTCGATGAAACCCACCGGCTGTTCACCGTCCCGCACGATCGAGATTTCGACCGCGGGATCGTGCAGGATGGCCCTTAGCTCATCCTCCGCCATCAACAATCGCGATATCCAGAGCCAGGGCTCGCCGACCCTGCGGAACAGTGCGCAATATTCCTCTGCTCCCGGTTTCGGCCATTCCTCCAGGCGAAGGTTTGAATGGACCGCGGGCAGGGTTGGTCGCTCGCACATTTCCAGATGGGTCACGATCGTGGCAATCTGACCTTTGGCAACCTCCCTGAGCTGCCCTGTCACATCATTCAGGTCCATTTCGCTTCGGGTGGCAGGCTCATCAATATCGCATCGACATTGCCGCCGGTCTTGAGACCAAAGGCCGTGCCCCGGTCATAGACAAGGTTGAACTCCGCGTAGCGGCCGCGCCACTCCAGCTGCTGCTGCTTGTCTTCCGCGCTCCATTCCGTTTTCATCCGCTTGCGCACCAGTTTCGGGAATATGTCGAGAAAGGCGTTCCCGACATCCTGGGTGAAGGCAAAATGGCGGTCAAAATCGGATTCCTTCTCCAGTTCCATATGATCATAGAAAATACCACCGACACCGCGGTGCACCTTGCGGTGAGGTATGTAGAAATAGTCATCCGCCCATTTCTTGAAGCGGGGATAATATTCCGGATTGTGCGGCGCGCAGGCCGAACGGAAGCGGGCGTGGAAGGCCTCGGTATCCTCGTCATAGGCTATTGCCGGATTGAGATCGGCGCCGCCGCCGAACCAGCGCTTCGTCGTGCACAGGAAGCGGGTATTCATATGCACGTTCGGAACATGGGGATTGGCCATATGCGCGACCAGGCTGATGCCTGTGGCGAAAAAGCGCGGATCCTCTTCCGCGCCGTTGATCTGGGCCTGGAATTCCTCGCTGAACGTGCCGTCGACCGTCGAGATATTCACGCCGACCTTTTCAAAAATCTTGCCCTTCATCAGTCCCTGGACGCCGCCGCCGCCGGGACTGCCGTCGGGATTTTGCCTGTCCCAGGGAATATAGTCGAATTTGGCATCACCGCCCGCTTCCGCTTCGATCTTCTCGAATTCCGTGCAGATATCGTCGCGCAACTGCTTGAACCAGGTCTGGGCCGTCTGCTGCTGATCATCCAATTGTTTCGTCATTCCGGAAATTGTCCTGTTTGCCTAAGTGCCTCCCCCAATGCCATGCCAGCGGATACCGCCAGATTCAAGCTGCGCATGCCGGGCTTCATCGGGATCCTGATACGTCCGTCGCATTGTTCGTGTACAGTCAGGGGAACCCCTGACCCTTCCGATCCGAACAACAGAATATCGCTGTTGCGATAGGCGAATCCGAAATGCGGTTCATCAGCCTTGCTGGAGAGCAATATGATCCGGGCCTTGCGGGAATCAACGGCCGCGCGGAATGCATCCCAGTCGGCGTGACGGGTGTATCGGACATGGTCGAAATAATCCATTCCGGCCCGTTTCAGGCTGCGGTCGCTGAACGGAAATCCACAGGGTTCGATGATATCAACCGCGACGTCCATGCACGCACAAGTCCTTAAGATCGTTCCCAAATTTCCCGCTATCTCGGGCTGATACAATGCTATCCTCATGCACGGATCACCATGCGCGACAAGTGAATGTTTGGTCAATCGAAAATTCCCTGTTGGCAAACCCTATCCTTCGCGGCTATCAGGCGCGCAAATCACCGCCGGTTCAAGCTGTTGCAAAGCAGCATCCTGTGTTCGGGCGGTCGGGGGTCATAACTATTCTATAGGGCTTGTTTGCATGGCAACGGTTGAAACAGCTGATACGGCAGTCGCAGAAGAAAGCGGCGTTCGCCGCCGGGATTTCATCAATATCGCAGCGGTGAGCTTCGCTGGCGCCGGTGCGGTGGCGACGGTTTTCCCGCTGGTCAACCAGATGAATCCGAGCGCCGACGTGCTGGCGCTCGCATCGGTCGATGTCGATGTTTCGGCGATTGAACGGGGCCAGGCGATCAAGATCCTTTGGCGCAAGCAACCGGTCTTTATCCGCAATCTGACCGAAGCCGAGATCGCTGCAGCCAATGCGGTCGAGATGAGCGCCCTGCGCGATCCCGAGACATTGGCCGAACGGACCGCTATCGGCAAGGAAAACTGGCTGGTCACCATGGGTGTTTGCACCCATCTCGGCTGTGTTCCGCTGGGGGCGGCCGAAGGCGAGAACCAGGGCGAATTTGGCGGATATTTCTGCCCGTGCCACGGATCGCACTATGATACCGCTGCCCGCATCCGCAAGGGCCCGGCGCCCAGAAACCTGGACGTGCCGGAATATGAATTTCTATCAGATACCGTCGTGAAAATCGGCTAAAGGGCAGAATAAAATGAGCTTTCCTTGGGCAAAACAATATACGCCAACCACCGAATTTGGTCAGTGGATGGACGAAAAACTTCCCGTCCCGCGCCTCGTCTACAACAGTCTGGGAGCCGGCTATCCAACCCCGCGCAACCTGAACTACATGTGGAACTTCGGCTCGCTGGCAGGCATTTTTCTGGTTGTGCAGATCATCACGGGTATCATCCTGGCGATGCATTATGCGGCCAACGCGAATATTGCCTTTGACTCGGTCGAGCATATCATGCGCGACGTGAACAGCGGCTGGATGATCCGCTATGCCCATGCCAACGGCGCAAGCTTCTTCTTCATCGCCATCTATCTTCACATCGGACGCGGACTTTTCTACGGCTCCTATAAGGCACCGCGGGAAATGATCTGGCTGCTCGGCGTAGTCATCTACCTGCTCGCCATGGCGACCGCCTTCATGGGCTATGTATTGCCCTGGGGCCAGATGAGCTTCTGGGGTGCCAAGGTGATTACCGGCCTGTTCGAGGCCATACCGCTGGTCGGCCAGCCGATTCAGGAACTGCTTCTTGGCGGATTTGCTCCTGACAATGCTGCCCTGAACCGTTTCTTCTCGCTCCATTATCTGCTGCCGTTCGTAATCGCCGGCGTGATCATCCTGCACATCTGGGCCCTGCACATTCCGGGTTCCAACAACCCGACCGGAGTCGATGTCAAGGGGCCGCAGGATACGGTTCCGTTCCATCCCTATTATACGGCAAAGGATGGCTGGACACTCGGCGTTGCGCTGATCTTCTTCTCCATTCTGGTGTTCTTCCTGCCCAATGCGCTCGGCCATGCGGACAATTATATTCCGGCCAACCCGCTTTCCACTCCCGCACATATTGTTCCGGAATGGTATTTCTGGCCCTGGTACGCAATTCTGCGCGCCTTCACCTTCGATTTCCTGTTCATTCCGGCGAAGCTGCTCGGCGTACTGGCGATGTTCTCTGCCATCCTCGTCTGGTTCTTCCTGCCCTGGCTGGACAGATCTCCTGTCCGCTCAGGCATCTTCCGGCCCAAGTTCAAGATATTCTTCGGCATTCTAGTCATCGACGTGCTGATCCTGGGATATTGTGGCGGTGCGCCGGCTGAGGAACCCTTCGTAATGATCAGCCAGTTGGCTTCCGCTTATTATTTTGCGCACTTCCTGATCGTATTGCCGCTGTTGTCGCGGTTGGAAAAGCCCGAGCCATTGCCGAACAGCATAACGGAATCGGTAACCGGCAAGCCACTCAAAACTGCCAGCTAAGAATTAGGGACCTGTCGCAATGGTAAGAATTATCGGAATCTTGATTGGCCTGTTCTTTTC